>WBZR01000285.1_pt1 | contig 85727 bp, 65 predicted proteins | sample 5204231 | NCBI WGS metagenome assembly WBZR01 (sample SAMN12412403, study PRJNA552823) | activated sludge metagenome | isolation source: activated sludge from anammox sidestream of wastewater treatment plant... | place: USA: Virginia | collected 2017-08 | reverse complement strand
CCTCCTTCCAGGACCTCGTCCAGAACTCCCGCGTGCTCGACGTCATCCACAACTACGAATCCCGCTACTACCGCATTCTGGAAAAAGCCGAACGCGACCTCCAGCGCTACCGCCAGACCCGCTCCCAACGGGTTTCCCGGCAGGTAAAGGAACCCGACAGGCCGTCTCCCAGCCTCTCCTTCTGGCACCGCCTCCTCCCCACTCTCCTCCTGTCTATCTTATTAACCTCGTGCGCGATAGCGTCGAAACCCCATCCCTCCGCTCCGTCTGCCTTCCGGCGTGTCGTCTCTTGCTCCAGCGCCGGCCCCACCGCGCGTGCATGGCGCCGAACAGGTAATCATCCCAATTCCTATGGACAATTAGACTATCCCTCTGCTACCATACCTTCATGTCCTCGCTTTCCCACCTCCGTGCCTTGGAGGCGGAATCCATCCACATCCTGCGCGAAGTGGCCGCCGAGTTCGCCAAGCCCGTCATGCTCTACTCCATCGGGAAGGACTCCTCGGTGATGCTCCGCCTCGCGCAGAAGGCCTTCTATCCAGGCAAAATCCCCTTCCCCCTCCTCCACATCGACACCACCTACAAGTTCAAGGAGATGATTGAATTCCGGGATTGGTACCCAGCCTCCATCGGCGCGGATTTGCGTGTCTACGTGAACCGCGAGGCGCGCGATGCCGGCGCCAATCCTGTGGCACTCGGCACCTCCAAGTGCTGCGGACTTCTGAAGACCCGTGCCCTGCTGAACGCCCTGGGCGAGGGGGGCTACGATGCGGCCTTCGGAGGCGCCCGCCGCGATGAAGAGAAATCCCGGGCCAAGGAACGCATCTACTCGTTCCGTGACCAGTACGGGCAGTGGGACCCGAAGAATCAGCGCCCCGAGTTGTGGAACGTCTTCAACAGCCGCATTGACAAGGGGCAGTCCATCCGCGTCTTCCCGCTCTCCAACTGGACCGAACTCGACGTCTGGCACTATATCCACCTCGAAAACATCACGGTAGTGCCGCTCTACTTCGCCAAGCCAAGGCCAATGGTGGTCCGCGGGAGCTCTCTCATCCCCACCGAGCATGACGTGATTCCGCTGCTGCCGGGAGAGGCGCCGCAAATGGTGATGTGCCGCATGCGCTCGCTCGGGTGCACGCCCTGCACCGGAGCCATCCGCTCCGAAGCCGACACCGTTCCCAAGATCATCGAAGAATTGCTGCGCTTCCGCCGCTCGGAGCGCGAAAACCGGATCATCGATCACGACCAGGAAGGTTCCATGGAATTGAAGAAACGCGAGGGCTACTTCTAATGATCGCCGCGGAAACCAATCCCGAATCGCTCTCGATTGACGAGTTCCTGGCAAAGGAACTGAACAAGGAGCTACTGCGATTTTCCACCGCCGGCAGCGTCGATGACGGCAAGTCCACGCTTATCGGCCGCCTGCTGTATGACGCGCGCGGCATCTACGAAGACCAACTCGATTCCATTCGCAAGAGCAAGGTGAACCGCTCGAGCGGCTCCATCGACTTCTCCCTTCTCACCGATGGACTTCGCGCCGAGCGCGAGCAGGGCATCACCATCGATGTGGCCTATCGCTACTTCTCCACGCCTCGACGGAAGTTCATCATCGCGGATACGCCCGGACACGAACAATACACGCGCAACATGGCTACGGGCGCCTCCACCGCGCAGCTTGCCATCGTTCTGGTGGATGCCCGCAACGGAGTGCTTCCGCAGACGCGCCGCCACGCCACCATCTCCAGCCTGCTCGGCATTCCCCGCATCGTGCTGGCCGTGAACAAGATGGATCTGGCCGCCTATTCACGCGAAGTATTCGAGCAAATTCGCGCGGATTTTCTCGCATTCACCCGTGATTTCGGGTTTGAGGAAATTCTGCCCGTCCCCATCAGCGCGCTGGAAGGAGAGAACGTCGCGCGCCGCGGAACACAGATGCCCTGGTACGACGGTCCCGCCCTCCTCGAATACCTGGAAACCGTGCCCGTATCGGCGGATACGCACTCGCGCCCGTTGCGCTTTCCGGTGCAATACGTGATTCGCCCGGACCAGCATTTCCGCGGCTACGCCGGCCAGATTGCGAGCGGAACGCTGCGCGTGGGCGACCCGGTTACCGTGCTGCCCTCGGGACAATCGAGCCGTGTCTCCTCCATCACCACCTTCGACGGCGAACTACAGTCCGCGCATGCGCCCATGTCCATCACGGTTACCCTCGAAGACGAACGGGATATCAGCCGCGGGGACATGCTGGTGCACCCGGAAGGACAACCCTATGTCGCCCGGCGCTTCGAAGCGAATCTCGTGTGGATGACCGAGGACCCGCTGGCCGCCGGACGGAGTCTGTTGTTGAAGCACACCGCGCAGCAGGTCTCCGTGCGTGTGCACTCCATCGAAAGCCGCCTCGATATCCACACGATGGAGCGCAAGCCGGCTGCCGCGCTTTCCCTGAACGACATCGGCGCCGTGCGGATCGATGCAAGCCGCCCAATCTTCTTCGACCGCTACCGCGACAATCGCCTCACCGGAGCCTTCATTCTGATCGACCCGCTTACCAACGGCACCGTGGGCGCGGGGATGATTCAATCGGCCATTCAACGCGAGGTCCTCAACCTGGGTCACGTAACTCCGGAGGAGCGTTACGCGAGAAACGGCCACGGCCCCGCGCTGATCGCGCTGGCCAACGGCCCGCTCGCTCTGCGTCTGGAACGGCGCTTGTTTGACCACGGCTGCCAGGTGCTCGCGGTGGCGCCCGGAACCCACGCCGCCACGCTCCATGCGGCCGGGTTAATTGTCATTTCGCCGTGGTTTGCCGACGCGCGGGCGATTGACCTCAACCGTCTGCCGCTGCCCAAGGACGAGGATGCCGCGGTCGACGCCATCATGGCCTACCTCGAGCAGAACGGCACCCTCGCCACGGACCGCTTCAGCAGCGGAGAAGGAATCTGACATGGAACACGATCTGAATCCCGCCGAACTCGTCGCGGCTCAACTGGCGTCGACGCCCGCGGCCTGCCTCACGTGCAGTTTCCAGGCCGAAGACATGGTGGTGCTCGACATGGCGCGCAAGGTGCGTCCGGACATTCCGGTGCTGTTCCTCGAAACGGGCTATCACTTCGCCGAAACCTACGCCTACCGCGACCGCTATGCGCGCGAGTGGAACCTGCAATTGATCAATCTGCTGCCACTCACCACGGTCGAGCAGCACGAGACGCAGTTTGGAAAGCTATACCAGTCGAAACCCACCGAGTGCTGCCGGATTCGCAAAGTGGAGCCGCTGTTCCGCGGGTTGAGCCGCTACGACCTCTGGCTCACCGGCTTGCGGCGCGAGCAGTCGCCCACGCGCGCCAATCTCAAGCAGGTCGAAACCCATGTTCTTCCTGACGGCCGCGGCATCTGGAAGGTGAGCCCGCTTGCGGCGTGGACCAACAAAGATGTGTGGGCGTATCTCAAGGCGAACGCCATTGATCCGCTTCCGCTCTACAGCAAAGGCTACACGAGCATCGGCTGCGAGCCTTGCACGCAACTGCCGCTCGATCCGGATAATCCGCGTTCCGGCAGGTGGGCCGGCGCGGGCAAACTCGAGTGCGGGATTCATACGTTTTCCGAGAGGCGCTGACGAAGCGATAGGAAGGAGGACCTTCGATGACAACATTGGCCGGATTCCTGATTGCCCTCACCATCGGCCTCACCGGCATCGGCGGCGGCGTGCTCACCGCTCCCGTACTGCTGCTCTTTCTCGGAATGCCCGCTCCCCTGGCCGTGGGAACGGCGCTGGTGTTTGTCGCCATCGTGAAACTGTTTGCGGCCCCTATGTTCGTCATCCGCAGACAGGTGAACTACCGGGTCCTGGCCCTGCTGCTTGCCGGAGGGCTTCCCGGAGCGCTGTTCGGCAGCATCCTGCTCGAGAAACTGCACAGCAAAGGACTCAACGGGCCACTGCTGTTGCTATTGGGCCTCACCATCGTCTTCTCGGCTTCCATCAACTTCCTGCGCAAACAGGCGGGCGCGGTCACCGGTACGGACAAGTCAAAGCGCCTTCCGTTCATCTCGCTGCCCATCGGCATCGAGGTCGGCTTTTCCAGCGCCGGCGCCGGAGCGCTCGGGTCCCTGGCGTTGATGCATTGGACGACACTGACCGCCGCGGAAGTGGTAGGCACGGACATCCTGTTCGGTTTCGGTTTGTCGGTAGCCGCGGGCTCCGTTCATCTCTCCAACGGCGGCGTCGATTCCAACATCCTCCGGCTTCTCTTGCTGGGCGGGGTGCCGGGCTCCCTGCTCGGCGCATGGCTCGCCTCCATCTTCCCGACCCGCGCGCTGCGCAAGGGGCTCGCCGTGTGGCTGATTTACCTGGGCGCGAATCTCTGCTGGCGAGGCATCGGAGCGCTGGCCCACTGAAGTCCTCCCGAGATGGGAAGAACTCGCGGGCTCCATTGTGCGAGATGGTGAGAAGTAGCTCATACTGAGTGCGGAGGATCGGTAAGAGCGTGGAAGATTGTTACGGCGGCCTCGAAGCCGGAGGGACGAAGTTTGTCTGCGCCGTGGGAACCGGGCCATCGGACCTGCGGGAGCGTACGGAGTTTCCCACCACCTCGCCGGAAGAGACCATCCGCGCGGCCGTGGCATTCTTCAATGCCTGCTCCCGCGCCGGAAAGCTGACAGCGATCGGAATCGGCTCCTTCGGTCCCATTGACCTTCATCCCGGCTCGCCCACCTTCGGCTACATCACATCCACGCCGAAGGAGGGTTGGCGGAATATCGACATCGCCGGAGCCATTCGGAAGGGCGCCGGTGTTTCGCGCGTGGCATTCGATACCGACGTCAATGCAGCGGCGCTCGGAGAAGCGCGCTGGGGCGCGGCGCGGGGCCTCGATACGTTTCTCTACCTCACCATCGGCACAGGCATCGGCGGCGGTGGAATGGTGAACGGCAGGCTGCTGCATGGCCTGCTCCATCCGGAAATGGGCCACATGCGCGTGCCCCATGACCGGCAGGTGGATCCGTTCGCAGGCTGTTGTCCCTGGCACGGCGATTGCCTCGAAGGACTGGCTTCGGGAGAAGCGATGCGGCAGCGATGGGGTATGGCCGGCCAGCAGATTCCGCCGGACCACGCCGCCTGGCGTTTGGAAGTCCAGTATCTCGCCCACGCCCTGGTGAACCTGATCTGCTCCATGTCTCCGCGGAGGCTCGTGCTCGGAGGCGGGGTGATGCAAGGGCTCAGTCTGCCTGCGCTCCACGCGGCCGTGCGTGGCCTGCTCAATGGCTACCTGCAGGTCGCCGCCATCCTCGACCGCATCGAGGACTACATCGTCCGCCCGCAACTGGGCGCGGACGCCGGCGTGCTTGGAGCCATCGCGCTGGCTCAGAGCACCGGTGGGCTTCATTTGTCTACAGGAGCGGGTCCGCGGTAATTCGCGCGTGGCCGGATCAACTGGCCGGATTCGTATTGCTCCATGGCATGCGCGATCCAGCCGGCTGTTCGTCCGAGCGCAAAGAGGATCAACGGCGCGCATGCGGGCAACCTCCAGGCACTGGCCAGCGCTGCCAACCCGTAATCCAAATTGGGCAGATCATGTAGTAGCTCGAAGGCGGCTCGCGCGAGGGACCGGATCAGCTTGCACGATTCGCGATTTCCGCTGCTCTCGGCCATGCGCAGCAGCATCGCCGCCCGCGGATCTCCGTCCGGGTATAGCGGATGCCCGAATCCCGGCACGCGCTCCCCGCGGCGCATGTGGTTCGCCACCACGGCACGCGCTCCGCGCGCTGATTTCACCTCCAGCAGGAGCGCGGACACGCGCTCTGTCTCGCCTCCGTGGCGCCGTCCTTTTAGTGTTGCCATCGCCGCCGACACGGCGTCGTACAGCGAGGCGCCCGCGGATGCCGCGCACCTTGCCGTGAATGCCGAGGCGTTCAATTCGTGATCCGCGCAAAGGACCAGAGCCTTTCGAATGACCTCGCCGGCGCCGGGCGTTCCCGGCGACCAGGCCCGCTGCAACGCCACATGGGTGGGGATATCTGGAGGCTGCCTGGTAATGACCGCTGTGAGCAGCCGCAAGATCCGCGCTCCCGTGCGGCGAACCGCCGCCGGACGCAGATCATATGCGCCGGGATCCAATGCTCCGGCGAGCGGCAACGCGAGTTGAAGCCGCACGAACGGGTCCTTTGCGGCGCTGCGTACATGCTCCAACTGGCGGCTTGAGAAAGAGAAGGCCTGATCAAACGGCCTCTCCCGTGACATCGTCTCTCCGTTCCACAACAACTCTGAGACCTGCTCCAGCGTGGCTCTCTCGGCAACCTCCAACGCGTCCTGACCGCGATAATAAAGCTTGCCGGCATGGATTAAAGTGATGCTCGAGGAAAGGACAGGACCGCCCCACTGGAGCGCTTTCGCTGTCGCTTTGTCCGGATCGCGCCGCGCCTCTTTCCGCTCCCGCAGCCTGTCTACGTCCTCTCGAAGGTAGCGGCGTTCCCGCGGCTGGTCCGGCACGGCCTCTGACGTCAATTGCCCGCGGCTCGTGTAGGCATACAACGTGGCATGCTTGACTCCCAGCGCCGCCGCGGCCTGAGTTGCGGTGAGGTAGCGATCTTGTGCCGGCATAATATATTGATTATACAATCAATATTGACAATATAAAGAACTGGCCCCACTCTGGAGATATGACAATGGGTTTAGATGGAGTCGTCGCGGCGTCCACCCGTCTCAGCCGTGTGGAAGGGGAAGCAGGGCAGCTTACCCTTGCCGGGTACGCTGTGGAGGACCTGGCCCCTCACGCCAGTTTTGAAGAGGTAGCCTATTTGTTTTTGCATGGCCGGCTGCCGGAACGCTCCGAGTGCGCCGGCTTTGCTCGATCGCTGGCGCAAAGACGTGTGCTGCCGGACGCGGCCGTGGAACTCCTCGGCGCTGCCGCAAGGAGGAAGGTCCCTGTCATGGACGCCTTGCGAATGGCCGTGCCGCTGCTCAGCATGTCCGGGACGGACAATCCCCTGGATAATGCCATCACCGCGATCGCTGCCTTCCCGTCCATCGTGGGCACGTATTGGCGCCTTCGGAACGGGGAATGCCCCGCCGGCGTCCGCACGGATCTGCCGCACGCCGCCTACTATCTGCACCAATTGTTCGGAACAGAACCATCCGCGGAACAGGCGCGCGCGCTCGAAACCTACCTCAACACCGTGTGCGATCACGGTTTGAACGCTTCCACTTTTGCCGCGAGAGTTATCATCTCCACACAGTCCGATCTCATCTCGGCGATCACAGGAGCCGTGGGCGCACTCAAGGGTCCGCTCCACGGCGGCGCTCCCGGCCCCGCGTTGGAGATGGTCTTCGAAATCGGCAAGCCGGAGCGGGCGGAAGCCGTCATCCGCGCGAAGCTCGATCGGGGCGAACGCATCATGGGATTCGGGCATCGTATCTACCGGGTGCGCGATCCGCGCGCCGATGTTCTCAACCAGGCCGCGCAGCGCTTCTATGCGAGCAACGGCAGCCGTGGCCTGTATGACCTTGCCCGCAGCGTCGAACAGACGGCGCTTCGGCTCCTGCACGAATACAAGCCGGGCCGGCGGCTGGATACGAACGTCGAATTCTACACTGCCCTCCTTCTTCACGGTTTGGGATTGCCGGCGGAACTCTTTACTCCCACCTTTGCCGCCGGACGTGTTCTCGGCTGGCCCGCCCATTGCCTCGAACAGCTTCGAGAAGGCAAGTTGATCCGGCCGCAGTCCACTTATGCCGGACCCGTTGGCCTCAGTTACTTCCAGCCTTAAGACCAGTCGTGCGCCCGTTACACTCCGCTCGCTTGAAAGCGCCTCTCAAGTACGCTACGGTTGGTATTCCAGGCATTGGAAAACGTTCCCTTCTCTCCTCAGGCGATTCGACATCAACTGGCGCGCATCCTGGAAAGCCGTTCCTTCTCCAAGGCGGAGCGCATGTGCCGGTTTCTGCGCTTCACTGTCGAGCAAGCCATCGAGGGCCGCGCGGGCGAGTTGAAGGAGTATCTCATCGGCATTGAAGTGTTTGACCGCAAGGCCACTTATGATCCGCGTGTGGACCCGATCGTGCGCGTCGAAGCGCGCCGCCTGCGAGCGAAACTCCAGCAATATTACCGCTCCGCCGGCGGCGAAGATCCTATCCGCATCGAGTTTCCCACCGGGAGTTACGTTCCTCAATTCCTCTCCCCCGTTCCGGAAACCGTCGCCTCTCAGCCCAAAGCCGGTGCAGGAAAGACGATCGCCGTTCTGCCCTTCGCCAACCTGAGCAACGAGCCGGGCAGTGAGTATTTCAGTGATGGTCTCACCTCGGAGCTGATTCATGCGCTCACAAAAGCGGAGGGATTGAACGTCGTCGCGTGGACCTCGGCCGCTCAATGGAAGGGACGCGCCTACGACCTCAAGGATATCGGCCGTCAGTTGCAGGCGGACGTGGTTCTGGAAGGAAGTGTGCGGCATGCGCAAAACAACGTCCGCATCATGGTCCAGCTCATCGACGCCGCCACCGGCTTCTACTTGTGGTCAGAGAGTTACAACCGCGAGATGAGCGACATTTTCGCAATCCAGGAAGAGATTGCCAATTCCATAGTCAGCGTGCTTCGCATCCGGCTCCGCGCACGACATGTCCCGGGCGCCCGCCGCGAAACGGATATCGAATCCTACCACCGCTATCTCAAGGGGCGCTATCACTGGAACAAGCGGACGCGCGAAGGCCTTCTGGCCAGCGTGGATTTCTTCCAGGAGGCGATTCAGCGCGATCCCAACTACGCGCTAGCCTATGCCGGTTTGGCCGATGCCTGGAGTCTCCTTGTCGAGTTTGGACTGCATGCCGCCGGGGACCTGATGCCGCAAGCGAAAACCGCCGCTTTGAAGGCCCTCGAACTCGATTCCACGTTGGCCGAGGCCTATACCTCGCTTGCCTTCATCCGCTCCCTCTACGATTGGGAATGGACCGAGGCGGAAGGCCACTACCGCCGCGCCATCACGTTGAACCCCGGTTACGCCACTGTTCACCACTGGTTCTCCGTCGATTTTCTCGCCTTGCACGGGCGGATGGACGAGGCCCTGGGGGAAATCAAACTCGCGCGCCAACTCGATCCGCTCTCGATCATTCTCAATGAGAGCTACGGCTACGTGCTGCTTTTGTGCAGGCGTTTTGAAGAGGCTCTCCACCACTACAGCCGGCTCATCGAGAAGGAGCCTGGGTTTTATCGCGCCCACACCGGCTTGGGAAGAATCTTTGGCTTCCTCGGCCGGTATGACGACTCCATCTCCGCATACTTGCGCGGCAGGCATCTCGCTCCCGAGGTTCCCAGCATCGCCGGCGCCCTGGGACAGACCTATGCCCGTGCCGGACGCGAAGACGAGGCGAGGCGTGAACTGCAACTGCTGCACGAGATGTCCGGCCGCGCCGCGGTCTCTCCCACCTGCTTCGCGCTCATCCATGCCGGGCTCGGCGAAAACGCCAGAGCTATGGATTTCCTCGAGGAAGCCCGCGACCGCCGCGAGCTTCCGTTGACCTCCGTAGGCGTCCATCCAGCCTACGATTCCCTGCGCGAGGAGCCGCGGTTCCAGAAGTTGCTCAAACGCGTCGGCCTCGCTCGCTGAGGCAGCCAACTCTTATCACCGGCCGCGGTTTGCGGCGCGCAATAAAGTGTACGTCTCGAGGTTGCGGCGGTAGGCGTCATCCTGTTCTCCCACTCGCGCGCGGAGCGAAGCCACGACGCTTCTTTGCAGCCGCTCGGCTTCCATCAGCCGTCCTTGCCGCACATACACCTGCACCAGGCTTGTTCGGATCTGAGTGACGCGCGGATCGCTTTCCGCCGCATGCTTCGCCAGGATGTCAAGCGCCCTCCGGTACAGCCTTTCCGCGCCCTGCCATCGGCCTTCTTCGTAATACAGGTTGCCCAGGTTCTGGTATCCGCAGGCTACATCCGGGTGATCCGGCCCCAGTGCTTCTCCCAGATGGCGATTGCCTGGCGGTATAGCGGTTCAGCTTCCAGGCGCCGCCCCACCGCCCGGTAGAACTGAGCAAGATTGTTCAGCACCGTGGCCACATTCGGATGCTGTTCGCCCACGGTTGCCTTCCAGATGCGCAGGGCCTCGCGAAACAACGGTTCCACCAGGGCCGGCCTCCCTTCCGCCAGATACAGTTGCCCCAGGTTGTTCTTGCTCGCGGCCACCAGCGGGTGATTCGGTCCCAACGCCTTCAGGCGGATTTCCAATGCCCGCTTCTGGAATGCCTGGGCTTCCGCCAGCAGTCCGAGATCCTGGTACACGTCTCCACTCGTGTGGAGAATGCTCGCCATCGTGACTCCCTCGACGTCGATGGTTCTGCCCGCAATCTCCCGGGCGCGGTCCACGGCTGCTTTCGCGTCGTTGGCGCGGTTCAACCCCCGGTACACTTCCGCCAGATTGTTCCACACCGTTGCCGGCTGCTGCCGTTCCCCCGCTTCGAGTGAATGCAAGTACATCTTCTCCGCTTCCCGGTAACGCCCCTGCGCGCGATACAGCGCGCCCAGATTGTTTAACGTGGAAGCATATCCGGGAGTCTCCTCCCGCGAACCGCGCCAGTTCAGGAGCGCACGCTGATAGTTCTCCTCCGCGTCGCGATACCGGCCCTGGTGATAGAGCGCCACCGCGAGATTGCTCAGCGCCTTCGCAAGTTCCTGGTCCGGCCCCCTCTGCTCCACAATCTGCCGCAACGCCGCCCGGTACTTCTTTTCCGCGGCCGCATATTGGCCTCTTTCCTGTAGCCGGTTCCCTTCCAGCAGCAACCCGTTCCAGCAATCCCGCTCTCCGGCCGCCGCCGGATAGGTAGAGCCCAGCAGCAGAATTGTCAAAACCATTTTCAGCCCCGGTTGTTTTCCCATGAATCCACAATGAGGCCGTTCCCTCGATAGCCGGCAGTAGGGAGACGTTATCTTACGGTACGCATCTTACGGTAAGGACATGGGACTCAGACCGGCCGTGGATGCGATAATGACAGATCCAGACACGAGTTTCGGGTCTGATTATTCCAAGGAGTCCACGTTGAGTCCAACTCTCCATGTCGAGCAAGTATTAGAAACCATCAAGAAACGCAACCCCGGTGAACCTGAATTCCTGCAGGCGGTTGTAGAAGTCCTCCGGTCCATTACGCCCGTTCTCGACCGCCGTCCCGAGTACATCGAGACACGTCTTCTCGATCGGATGGTGGAACCGGAGCGTGTCGTCATGTTCCGCGTCCCGTGGCAGGACGACCAGGGCCGGTTCCAGGTGAACCGCGGCTTCCGCATTCAGTTTTCGAGCGCCATTGGTCCTTACAAGGGGGGCCTCCGTTTCCATCCCACCGTTTATCTGGGCATCCTGAAGTTCCTCGCCTTCGAGCAGGTCTTCAAGAACTCCCTCACCACCCTTCCCATGGGCGGCGGCAAGGGCGGATCGGACTTCGATCCCAAGGGTAAGTCCGACGGCGAAGTGATGCGCTTCTGCCAGAGCTTCATGACTGAACTCTTCAAGCACATCGATCCCGACACTGACGTTCCTGCCGGCGATATCGGCGTTGGCGGGCGCGAGATCGGCTACATGTTCGGCCAGTACAAGCGCATCTGCAACGAGTTCACCGGCGTGCTCACCGGCAAGGGCCTCTCCTGGGGCGGCTCTCTCATTCGTCCGGAAGCCACCGGATACGGCTGCGTCTACTTCTGCGAGCAGATGCTGAAAACCCGCGGTGAGGATTTTCGTGGCAAGACCTGCCTCGTCTCCGGCTCCGGCAATGTGGCGCAGTACACCATCGAGAAGCTCAATGAACTCGGCGCCAAGTGCATCACTCTGTCGGATTCCGAAGGCGCCATCTACGACAAGGACGGCTTCGACCAGGAGAAGTTGAACTGGGTCATGGAACTCAAGAACATTCGCCGCGGGCGCATCCGCGAGTACGTGACCAGGTATCCCAAAGCCGAGTACTTCCCGGGTAAGCGCCCGTGGCACATTCCGGCTCAATGCGCTTTTCCGAGCGCCACGCAGAACGAAATCAGCGGCGAGGACGCGGCCGAACTGGTCCGCAACGGCTGCTACCTGGTGGGCGAAGGCGCCAACATGCCGACCATGCCCGAAGGTGTCGAGCACTTCCGGGCGGCCGGGATCCTTTACGGCCCCGGCAAGGCAGCCAATGCCGGCGGCGTCGCCACCTCCGGACTCGAGATGGCGCAAAATTCCATGCGCATCTCCTGGAGCCGCCAGGAAGTGGACGCCCGCCTCAAGCAGATCATGATCTCCACGCATGATTCCGCCTGCGAGACAGCCAAGGAGTACGGTTCTCCGGGTGACTACGTGGTCGGAGCCAACATCGCCGGGTTCGTCAGGGTCGCCGACGCGATGCTGGCCCAGGGGCTCGTCTAGCCGTGGCAGCGCCGAGCCGCCCCGGCGCGGAGGCGGCTCGGCGGCTCACGCCCCGAATTACAGAAGGTTTCCATGAAGCCGCCAGATCTTCGCGACCAGCTTCGATACGCGTACGATCCGCAATTTCGCGGACTCCACCACCTCATGGCGCGCCGCGTGCGCACCATCCTGATGGTCTCCAATCCCTATGAGTCCTTCAGCATCTCACGCGACTACTCGCTGATCCAGGATATCTACGGCGCGTCCCAACTGCTTCACCTTCAGAATGTGCCGCAGATCGTTACCGCCCTCTCCGGCGAGGAAGGGCTCAGCATCCTCAACAGCGAGCACTTCGACCTGGTTCTGGTCTCCGGCAACCTGCCCGACATGGACACCTCAGACTTCGGCCTGAGGGTGAAGGAGGCCCGGCCCGGGTTACCCGTGGTGATGGTGGTCTTCGATGGCTCCTGGTTCGACCAGGCCTACCACGGCGCCGAACCCCCGGGTATCGACAGGACCTTCGCCTGGCGCGGCAGCGCCAACGTCCTTCTCTCGATCACCAAGGTCGTCGAGGACAGCCTCAACGTGGACCGCGATCTGAGCATCGCCTCCATCGGCATTATCCTGGTGATCGAGGACGCCGTCGAGCATTATTCGCTCGTTCTGCCGCACCTTTATTCGATGCTCATGCAGCGCACCTTCCTGTTGGCGCCGGAGGGCATCAATGAGCGGGAACGGCAGATCCGCACCCGCGTGCGGCCCAAGGTGCTCCTCGCCCGCACCTTCGGTGAAGCCGCCGCGCTGTTTGAGAAGTACGAATCGTCGCTGGTCGGTATCATCTCCGACCTCCATACCTTCCACGACGACCGGATCGATCCCGAAACCGGGCCGCGATTCCTGCGCACTGTCGCCGGGCGCGCGCCGGGCGTGCCTCTGCTGGTGCACTCATCCGAGCCCGACCCCGCCGAGGTGGCCAAAACCGTCGGCGCGCGCGTCCTGAGCAAACGCGGAGCCAACGTCAGAGCCGGCATCGAGCAATTCATCCTCGAGGATGTCGGCTTCGGTGACTTCGAGTTCCGGCTGCCGGACGGATCCCGCGTCAAGCGCGTCCAGAACCTGTGGGAAATGGAGCAGTCGCTGCGCGCCGTGCCCGATGAGTCCTTCGTGTTCCACGTCGGCCGTAACGATCTCTCGCAGTGGTTTCGCGCACGCGGCGAAATCACGCTCGCCGCCGTACTCCGCCCGCTCACCCTGGCGGACTTCCCCACGGTGAACGCGCTCCGGGAATACGTCATCAACGCCATCTCCATCGCTCGCCGCGAAAAGTACCGCGGCGCGATCGCCGACTTCCGTCCTCCCGAATTTGATCCCGAGTACCCATTCCTTGTACTCGGCCGCGGTTCGATAGGCGGCAAAGGGCGCGGGCTCGCCTTTGTCTTCCGGCAATTGAGCAAGTGGTCGAAGGACGACAGGATTCAGGGCATGAAGGTCCGCCTGCCCCGCACCCTGGTGATCGGAGCCGACGAATCCGACTCCTTCCTCAGAAGCAACCTCATTGACGTGGCGATGCTCGACAGCACCGCCGACGCCGAAGTCCAGAAGCGGTTCGCCGATGGGGAATTGAACCAGCAGCTCAGGGAATCGCTCGAATTCTATGTGGATCGCGTGAAGGCGCCCCTCGCGGTACGCTCATCCGGGCTTCTTGAGGATTCCCATCGTCAACCGCTCGCCGGGCTGTATGCCACCTACATGCTGCCCAACAATCACCCCAGCCGCGAGGTCCGGCTGCAACATCTGATGACCGCCGTGAAACTAGTTTACGCCTCCGCCTATCTGGAACGCCCGCGCCGTTACCTCGAGGCCATTGGCCACGACCTCACCGAGGGGCGGATGGCGGTCATTATCCAGGAGATCGCCGGCCGCCAGTACGGACGCTATTTCTATCCGGCCATCTCCGGAGTGGCGCAGTCGCACAACTACTATCCGGTCTTCCAGATGAGGCAGGAGGACGGCGTGGCGACGATCGCGCTCGGGCTGGGCAAGCAGGTGGTGGAAGGCGGCGACGCCGTGCGATTCTGTCCCCGCTACCCGCAGGTTATGCCGCAGTTCCGGTCGCCCGCCGAGGTGATGCGAGTCGCGCAGCGGGAGTTCTTTGCTCTCGATCTCGAGCGAAGTGACGTCGATCTGCTTCGCGGCCAGGACGCCACCCTCGTTCGCTTGCCGCTGTCGCAGGCAGAAGCCGACGGCACCCTCGCTCTCGCGGGCAGTGTCGTCGATACGGACGAGGACCGCATCTTCGACGGGATTGGCCGCAAAGGCAGCCGCGTCGTCACGTTTGCCCGCGTCCTCAAACACAATCTCATCCCCCTCTGCGGCGTCCTCGACGATTTGTTCGAATCCTGCCGCCGCGACCTCGGTTTCGCTGTGGAAATCGAGTTTGCCGTCGATTATGACGCCTCGGGACGCAGCGAACCGGAATTCTGTTTCCTGCAGATGAGGCCGCTCGTCGCCTTGCGCGAGCGTTGTGACATCCTCCTCGACACCATTCCTCCCGGGAAACTCCTCTGCCGGTCGCAGCGCGTGCTCGGCAACGGCGCCATCGAAGGGTTGCGCGACATCGTCTACGTCGATCCCGCGTCTTTCGATCGGGGCGCGAGCGCTGATGCCGCCTCGCTGGTCGGTGAGATCAATGAGCGGCTGCGCCGCGAGCGCCGTCATTACATCCTCATCGGTCCCGGCCGCTGGGGCTCGTTCGACCCCTGGATCGGTATTCCGGTCGCCTGGCACATGATCTCCTGGGCGCGGTTGATTGTCGAAGTTCCGGCGCGCGACCTGCCGATGGAGCCCTCCCAGGGGACGCACTTCTTTCACAACATGACCTCCGCCGGCATCGGCTACTTCTCGCTGTGCGGCTCGAGTGACGAGGAGTTCGTGCGGTGGGATACTCTCCGGCGGTTGCCTGGCGAGGAGGTCGCGCCGGGGATCCGGCTGGTCCGGCTTGCCCACCCGCTCATCGTGCGGATGGACGGCCAGGCGCAGCACGGCATCATCTCGCTGCCTTAGACAAACGTCCTACTTGCCTTTCACCAGGCGGTTCGGCTTGCTCCAGATCACGCGCGCTGCCAGCGCCCGTCCCTGCGCTCCGCGCTCTTTCGCCGCCTTCGAGAACATTCCCTCCGCATCCGTCACCCACGACTCCTGCGCCGTCATCGCCGCCGCCCCAAAATTGCCGTATGTCGCCCCGCGCTCGGGCAGCAGGATCTTCTCCGTCCTCCGCATCACTTGCAGCTTCTCCGGATCCACTTGCGCCAAAAACAGCGGCGCCCGGTGCCGGATCACGTGATCGTTGTTCGCGCCCTTGCGCGTATATGCGAGAAACAGCCCGTCACTATGCGCCAGCCAGTGTTGCTGCGTGTTGTAACTCCCTAACTCCCCGCCATCGTCGAAAGTCCATTCTTTGATCGGCCGATAGTGCACCCCGTCCTCACTCACTGTGACGTACCCCTTCAAATCGTTCCGAATTGTGAAAAAGTACCGTCCCGCATACTTCACAATCGACGGTTCCACCAGCCCGCGGACCACCTTCAGATCGTGCTCGTTTCCATGCCGTACATACTTCAGTTCGCGTCCGTCGAACTGGAACTGAGCTACCGTCACGGAGTGCGGCGCCGACGCATTCGGCCCATAGTAGAACGGCAGCAACACGGTTCCATCGTCCATCTCCAGCCACTGCGCGCATGCGCTCCGCGCAAAGTTGAACTTCTCCTCCGCCGGCATCCGAATCACTCTCCAGGGCGTCCATTTCCTGGCCCCAGGATCGAACACCGCATACGCTGTCTGGTGCGACTGCGGCTTATCGTCCAACTGGCGGCCCTTCTTGTCGTACCGCACCTGCGCCCCGACAGCGATCAGTTTGCCGGACTTGCTGTGCCATCCCGGCGTCACATCGGCCACCGCGATATCCACCGCGTCCGACTCCTTCCTCCATCCCAACTCCGGTATCTCCACCGGTCCGGTCCAGGTCTTCCCGAAATCTTCTGAAGTCATCGTGAAGAGCCCTGAATAGTAGTCCGAGGTGAACAGATGCTTCTGGATCGTGATGATGCTCAGTGGAGCGCCCGCTTTGCCGAATCCTGGTATCGCGGCCGGGCGTGGATGGAACCACTGCCACTCCGGCGCCGTTTGGCCGGCGAGAGTCTCCACCTTCACGTTGAACTCGAGCGGCTCAACCGCCTGGCACAGCGCAGGCAAAAGCAGGAGAGATAAGAATGACCGCATGAAGCGATCATAGAACGAAAGAGCCGGCCCCCTCTCGCGGGAGAGGACCGGCGCTCTATATCAGAAGTACAGCTTCAAACCCATCTGGAAGATGCGCATGGGCTGGCGCAGCGAGCGAATCTCGCCGACGCGAGGCCCATCCGGAATGATCGAATCGCTCGACGCATAGCTCAAACCATTCGGCTGCCCGAACTGCGGCGTGTTGAATATGTTGAAACCTTCGGCGCGAAACTGCAAACGGGTCTTATCGCCGAGCGGCGAGAAAGTCCAGTTCTTGCCGAACGAAAGATCGAAGGTGTGCAGCCCCGGCGTGATCAGCACATCGCTTGCGGCGTTGCCGTAATGACACAACTCGGGATGGTTGTTGATGTTGCACTCCGTGCGGCGGAAGGCTGCCGAGTCGTACCAGAGTTGCCGGGCCGCGGCCCCGAACAGCCGGCCATCGGCGACGCGATCGGGATATGACGGCGAACCGCCCGTGTTGTTCGCGCCGCCGCTTAGAGAGAACGGAAATCCCGTGCGGAGCGTGATGATGCCGCTCGTCTGCCACCCGCCCAGGACAGCCTTCTTGAACCCCTTCGAGGAACTGAAGACCGGCAGATCCCAGACATAGTTGAGCGTGGCGTTGTGAGTTACGTCGAAACCATAGCGCCCGCGGTTCGCGCGCCGGTTGTTCGGATCCTGGTACGCCGACTGCACGCCGCCCGAAGGATCGTTACGCCCGTAGCCTTCGCCGAGCGCCTTGCCATAGGTGTAAGCCAGGCCGGCCGTAAACCCGTGGTTGTAGCGCTTCTGCACCTGAACCTGCAGCGCGTTGTAATTGGCGTTCGCAAAGCTATCCAGGTAACGGATGTTGCCGAGCAGACGCGGTATGTCGCCTTCCCCGCGACTGACATACGCCTGCCACGGACGGCGGCTGTTGAAGTCCGTGTTCGTCGCTGGCGGCGGCGAGTTGAAGTTGCTGACCGTGTTGTCGATGTGGCTGGTCTTGCTGCCGACGTAGCCGATCGTGATAATCGTGCTCATTGGCAGTTCCCGCTGGAGGTCGAAGCTCCATTGCCATACGCTGCTCGCCCGGTTATCCGGCGTGAACGCCAGCACGTTCGTGCGCGCCGCCGCGGTGCCTTGACCCGGAAACGGATTGTCGAGGGTCAACACAGGCTGGCCCGGACGGAACTTGCGCGTCGAGGCCGTATAATCGCGGCCGCCGTAAGTGCCGCTAAGAGTCAACGCTGCGTCGTCCACCTGGTTGAAGCCGAACGTTCCCGAATAAGGCGGTTGCAGATCGAGAATCGTCATGTTGTTCATCTGCTGCACGTTCGCGTACCATCCGGCCCCGGTTCGAATCACCCACTTGCTGGTGGCGCGATAGGCAACACCGATTCGCGGCATGAAGTAACGGTTGTCCTTTCGATAGAAGTCGAAGTCCGCGTTCGGTTCCGGCACCACTGTCGGCAGCATGCGTCCGTCGGAGGCTTTCGTCAGGATATCCAGACGTAGCGAGCGCCACTTCTTGTTCAGATCGTGCGGAACCGAGAAGTAATCCCACCGCAAGCCCAGGTTCACGGTGAGCTTTCGCGTTGCGCGCCATTCGTCCTGGAAGTACGCCCCGTAACGGTTCTGCCTCGGCGCGGTCCACGTGAGTCCCTCGGCGGATGAACTGGACGAGGGGAATCCCATCAGCCATCCTGCCAGGCCGTAGCCGCCGGGGCAGCACCCGAGGTTGCCGAGGGGAACGTTCGCAGCGGCCCGGTCCAACCCATAGCGCAGGTATTCGATACCGGTCTTGAAGTTGTGCTTCCCGCGGATGAACGAGAAGTTATCCGAAAATTGGTAGATGCCGTTCAGATCGAAGCGGGCGCCGCCGTCGCCTCCGAGAATGCCGGTGGGCGGTATTCCCGTCTCGTCTTTTCGGAACTTGCGGTTGTTATCCACCGCGACACGGAACTGGCCGATGCCCAGCGTGTCGGGGTCGAAATCCGTGTTGCTTCGCGGACTTGTCTGATCGTTGTTGACCTTGTTGAAGCCCACGCGGAATTCGTTCAATGTCGTCGGATTGAAGGTGTGCAGGTGCTGGAACGCAACGTTGTAGTTCTGAATCCGCTGCGTACTGGGGAAGTTGGGATTGATGTTATTGACGACATAGTTGCCTTGCATCGTGGCGAAGCGCCCGAAGATCCTGTCTTTCTCGCTGAACTGATGGTCGACGCGGGCGAAATACTGGTTCTGATACAGGATGTTGGGCACGGTGCGGATCACGTTGACGTCCAGCGTGTCTTCCGGAGTAAAGTCAGGCAGCGGCTGATACTTGTTGATGAAGTTCTGCGCGTTCTTGTTGATCATGCTCGGCGGAATGATATTCGTGATCCTGCCCGTGGAATCGCGGAATGGTTCCCCCGTTCTGGGATCGTAGATGATCACCGGATTCCGCACCGGAACGCCGTTGCGGATTAGGGGAGTGAGCAGCGCGGAAAAATCGCCGTTGCGGAATGCCTGCGGAAACCAGAACGCCTGCTGAACCGACTCTTCCGTTTGCCGCGTGCCTTCGTAGTTGAAACTCCAGAACGTGCGATCCTTTCCGTTGTAACCCGGCAATTTCACCGGCCCGGAAAGCCAGGCGCCGAACTGATTGCGCCGGAGCCGGTTCTTTGACGCCTGGGCAGCTCCGGCGGGCAACTGGAAGTTGAGGAAATAATCCTTGGCGTCCAGCACGTCGTTGCGCAGAAACTCGAAGAACGCGCCGTGAAAAGCGTTGGTGCCGGACTTCAGAGCCACCTGCACGTTCGCGCCGTTGTTCATGCCGTATTCGGCCGAATAGGAGCCCGTGTGGACCTTTACTTCTTCAATCGCGTCAATCGACGGGTTGAAGTACACCGTGTTCACCAGCGGTTCGCTTGCAATCACACCGTCCAGCGTCACGCGCTGGTTGGCGTCGCGCTGGCCGTTCGCGCTCACCTGGGTCGCGCCCGGGAAGAACGAACCGGCGGTGGATAGCGGGCTCAGGCCCATGCGAGTTCCGAATTGCACCCCAGGAGTGAGAACCAGCAGGCTCGCAAAGTTACGATTGACGATCGGCAACTCGACGACGCGTTGGTGGTCGATCGTTGATCCCAAGGATGCGTCGTCGGTCTTCAGTTCCACACCGGTGGCAACCACTTCGACTTTCTCGGTCGCCGTGCCCACCTCCAACTCAACGTTCACGCGGGCCTTCTGCTGGTACTCCACGTGCACGCCGGTGGTGGTCTTTGCTTTGAATCCCTGCATGTCGACCGTCACCGTATAGTCGCCAATCTCGATCAACGGGAACGAATAGTTGCCGTTGCCGTCGGTTTTGGCCTGACGGCGTTCGCCTGTCTGTGTACGAAGCAACGTTACAGTGGCGCCGGGCACGACAGCCCCCGTCGAGTCCGACACTGTACCGAGTACTTCGGTGGATGTTGTTTGTGCGGCAAGGTTGCTTGCCAGAAACGAAGCGAGAACTATGGTCGCTCGAAATAGCCGCATATCGACTGACTCCTTTTAGTAGGTAATCATCGGACAACCTGGACCCTCTTATCTTGGTGTGGCATTGTAATGCAGCTTTGCCCCCAGTTCAACCCCCCTGGCTTTTCCACGCCCTGCCGGTTGTTGATTGATGGATCCGCATTAGCCCGCTATCGCGCATTTGCGTTAAGCTGAGGCTTCGAAAGAGAAACTCATGAAAGCGGCTTATTACGCGGAAAAACACTCCATGCGCATGGGCGAATGCAACCCCGTCGAGCCCGGCGCGGGCCAGGTCCAGATCCAGGTCAGCCATTGCGGCATCTGCGGTACGGATCTTCATATCTACCACGGCCACATGGATCACCGGGTCAGGATGCCCCAGGTGATCGGCCATGAAATGTCGGGAACCATCCATGCCGTGGGCGAAGGCGTGCCGGGCTGGAAGCCCGGCGACCGCGTCACGGTTCGCCCGCTCGATTATTGCGGCGAGTGCCCCGCCTGCAAAGCCGGGCACAGCCACATCTGCCAGAAACTCAAGTTCATCGGCATCGACGTCCCCGGCGCCATGCAGTCCCTATGGACCGTGCCCGCGCGCACGCTCCATCGCTTGCCGGATAACCTGACGCTCGAGCAGGCCGCGCTGATTGAGCCGATCGCCGTAGCCTGTCACGACGTGCGCATGGGTGAGGTGAAGCCGGGCGAGTACTGCGTGGTGCTCGGCGGCGGACCCATCGGCCTCCTGGTGGCGCTCGTAGCGAAAGCGGCCGGCGCGAAGGTGCTCATCTCCGAGATCAATCCGTTTCGCCTGAAACTGGCTTCCGAACTCGGCATCCCGGCTGTCAATCCGCTGGAAGTCAACCTGCCGGAACTGGTGGAACAGGAGACAGGCACTGCGGGAGCCGATGTGGTTTTCGAAGTTTCCGGAGCCGCTCCGGCTGCCGAAATGATGACCAAACTCCCCCGCACGCGCGGCCGCATCGTCATGGTGGCCATCCACGCGCAGCCGCCGAAGGTGGATCTCTTCCGCTTCTTCTGGCGCGAACTCCGGCTTATCGGCGCGCGCGTGTACGAAGCCGAGGATTTCGACCAGGCCATCGCCCTCGCCGCGCGGCATGCCTTCCCACTGGACAGGATTGTCACCAAAACCGTCCCCATGGAGGCCATCAACGAGGCGTTCGACGAGATGCAGGGCGGCGGCGAAGTGATGAAGATTCTGGTGAGGTGCGAGTGATGAGCGTCCTCGATCTTTTCAAACTGGACGGCAGGGTTGCCCTGGTGACAGGCTGCCGGCGCGGGATCGGCAAGGCGATGGCCGTCGCGCTGGCCGAGGCCGGAGCGGATATCATCGGCGTCTCCCGCTCGCTCGAACCGCAAGGCAGCGGGATTGAAGCGGAGGTCACCGCCCTCGGCCGCAAGTTCTCGGCCTACACTTGCGACTTCAAAGACCGCGTTTCCGTGAAATCGTTTCTTGAAAAAGTGACCGCCGAACATCCGGTCATCGACATCCTCGTGAACAACGCCGGGACCATTCTCCGCAAACCCGCGGCCGAGCATCCCGACGAATATTGGGACGAAGTCATCGAAACCAATCTCAACGCGCAGTGGCTCATCAGCCGCGAACTCGGCAAGCGCATGGTGGAACGCGGTTCCGGCAAGATCATCTTCACCGCTTCGCTGCTCACGTTCCAGGGAGGCATCACTGTTCCCGGCTATGCCGCCAGCAAGGGAGCCATCGGCCAGCTCACCAAGGCTCTCGCCAACGAATGGGCCGGCAAGGGCGTGCAGGTGAACGCCATCGCCCCCGGCTACATCGCAACCGACAATACCGCGGCCCTTCGTGCCGACCCGGTGCGCAATCCGGCCATCCTCTCGCGCATCCCCGCCGGCCGCTGGGGCGAACCCGACGATTTCAAGGGCGCCATTGTCTATCTCGCTTCCCGCGCTTCCGACTATGTCAGCGGAGAGATTGTGGTAGTGGATGGAGGATGGATGGGGAGGTAACGCAATGCGAAAGGGCTGGCTGCTGCTTGCTCTCACTTTGAATGCGCAGACCCTCGATCAGCGCATTCAGCAACGGTTGAAGACGGTGGATCAAGTGGCGGCCAGGGGTCCGTTCCAGCCCAATTGGGAGTCTCTGGTCCGATTTCAGGCGCCTGCCTGGTACGCCGATGCGAAGCTCGGGATCTTCATCCACTGGGGCGTCTATTCCGTGCCGGCCTTCGGCAACGAGTGGTACCCGCGCAACATGTACCTCAAGGATCAGCCCGTCTTCCGGCATCACGTCGAGACTTACGGCCCGCAATCGAAGTTCGGCTACAAGGATTTCATTCCCGGATTCAAAGCCGAACACTTCAACCCCAATGCCTGGGCCGAACTCTTCCGCGACGCCGGGGCGAAATTCGTCGTTCCCGTGGCGGAGCATCACGACGGCTTCCCCATGTATGACTGCTCCTTCACGGATTGGAGCGCCGCCAAAATGGGTCCGAAGCGCGACATCGTGGGAGAACTCGAAAAGGCCGTCCGCAAACAGGGTTTGCACTTCGGAGTCTCCTCCCACCGCGCCGAGCACTGGTGGTTTTACGACGGCGGCATGACCTTCGATTCCGATGTGAAGGACCCGCGCTATGCCGGACTCTACGGTCCCGCGCAGCCGAAGCGTCTCCCCGGCGCGAAAGAAGACAACCCGCCGGACAAGCGCTACCTCGACGACTGGCTCGCCCGCACCACCGAGTTGATCGACAAGTATCAGCCGGAGGTGCTCTGGTTTGACTGGTGGATCGAGCAGCCCGTATTCCAACCCTACCTCCAGCGCATGGCCGCCTATTATTACAACCGCGGCGCGGAGTGGAAGAAAGGCGTCGCCATCAACTATAAGAACAAGTCCTTCCCTGACCACGCTGCGGTGCTCGACATCGAGCGCGGCAAACTCGACGCCAAGCGAAATCTCCTGTGGCAGACCGACACCTCCATCAGTCTGAAGTCCTGGGGCTACATCGAAAATGACGACTTCCGCCAGCCCGATTCCCTGATCGATGACCTGGTGGATATCATCAGCAAGAACGGCGTGCTGCTGCTCAACATCGGTCCGCGTCCGGACGGAGTCATTCCGGAGCAGGCGCAAAAAACACTTCTCGCCATGGGCAAATGGCTCCGTCAGAACGGCGAGGCCATCTACGGCACCCGCCCCTGGAAAGTCTACGGCGAAGGGCCGACACAAGTGCTCTCCGGCGGCTTCACCGACCGCAAGCAGAAGCCCTTCACCGCCGAAGATGTCCGTTTCACCAGCAAAGGCGGCATCGTCTACGCCATCGCGCTCGATTGGCCGCGGAAATCGCTGGCTATTCATTCTCTCGCCAGGGAGCCCGTCAAATCCGTGGAACTGCTCGGCTATTCGGGAAAGCTCGACTGGCATCAGACGCCGGACGGGGTGAAGATCGACATGCCGGCGAACAAGCCGGGCGATTACGCCTACGCCTTTCGCGTTACCCTTCGGTAAGCGATGAAACTTCGCAAGCACGAAGGCAAGCTCAAGATCGAGCACAGCATCCTCGACGGAGTGAAAGCGATGCTCGCCCGGCTGCTTGCAGCGAATCCGGAAATCCGCAGCGTCATTCCCGGCGTCATCAAGCGCGTCCGCGACGCCAAGGGCGGCCAGGTGAAGGTACGCGTCACCGTGCCCACGCAGAACGGCTGGAAGGCCATCGCCCTCAGCAACGGCGCGCGTCAGGAGTTGTTCATCAGCACCCAACTGACGAGAGAGGCCCTCGAGAAGGCGCTGCAGGAAGCTGCGGAGCCTCGCCGCTTGCCTTGAGGTGAACCCATGCAAATGAATCGTCGACTAATCGTAGCCGTACTGTTCTTTACTATATTTCCCGCCGTTCCGGTGGCTGGCCAGTCTCCCCGCAAATTTCGAGTTTGGGTGTTCTCGGACGCGCATGTTGGAACCGACTTGCGCGGCGGCCGTGAGAGTCTCGCGATTGCCCTCCGGCAGTCAGAGGGTCCTGGCGGTTTCCCTTGGGATATTGCGTTGGATCTCGGCGACGTGTCGGGGGCTCAGGGCACACCCAAAGCAAGCCAGACCGGACCATCCGGTTGGCGAAGCCGTTCCGGATGCCGGCCATCAACGCAAAGTAGCCGCCATACCGGCAGTGCCGCAATCGATGCGATGCTCGGACAATGACAAGGCTTTCCTTAGTCCGGCATGTCCAGGCCCGTTTCCGCGTAGACTAGCAGGATGGCAGGCAGTCAAGAGACGGGTATCCTGGACGAGGCGGAGCATCGCCGCCAACTGCGGCGCGCGGTTGTGGCCGGGGGGATAGGAACGGCCATCGAGTGGTACGACTTCTTCCTCTACAGCACGATTACCGGCCTGGTGTTTGCCCGCCTGTATTTTCCGCACGCCGATCCGCTGGTGGGCACACTCGAAGCCTTTGGCGTGTACGCCGTCGGATTTCTCGCCAGGCCGATCGGCGCGGCCATCTTCGGGCACTATGGCGACCGGCTGGGGCGAAAAGCCGCGTTGATCGCGACGCTGCTCCTGATGGGGGTGGCCACATTCCTCGTCGCGTTCGTTCCAGGCTATGATCGCATCGGGATTTGGGGCGCGGTCATCCTCACCTTCCTGCGCTTCGTTCAGGGCATTGGCGTAGGCGGCGAGTGGGGCGGATCCGTGCTTCTTTCGATGGAATGGGCGCGGTCGAACCGGCATCGCGGCTTCATTGCGTCGTGGCCTCAATTCGGCGTGCCGGCCGGTCTGTTTCTGGCGAATCTTGCCGTGCTGGGGGCGAGCGCGATCTCCGGCGATCAATTTCTGGTTTGGGGGTGGCGCGTTCCCTTCTTGATGAGCATTGTTCTGATCGCCGTCGGGCTGTACATCCGGTTGGGGATTCTGGAAACGCCGGTGTTCGTCCGCCTGGTGGCGGAGCGCAGAGTGGAGCGCGCGCCCGTCGCGGCTGTACTCCGGAGTCATCCCAAGGAAATCATCCTCACGGCGCTTTGCCGCATGGCCGAGCAGGCGCCATTCTACCTGTTCACGGCCTTCATCTTCGCCTATGGCACCAGCATGCTGCATCTCAGCCGCGATTTTCTTCTCACGGCCGTGCTCGGCGCCGCGATGCTCTCGTTCCTTTCCATCCCGCTGTTCGGGCATCTGTCCGACCGTCTTGGACGCAAGAAAGTGTATATGGCCGGCGCGGCGCTCACCGGGATCTATGGCTTCGCGTATTTCGCTCTGCTCGATACGAAGGTGGCCGGCCTGGTGGCTGTCGCCATTGTGCTCTCGCTGATCCCGCATGACATGATGTACGGCCCTCAAGCCGCGCTGATCGCGGAGTCTTTTCCCGGCCGTCTGCGCTACAGTGGAGCGTCGCTGGGCTATCAACTTTCGTCGGTGATCGCGGGCGGTCCGGCTCCGCTCATCGCGGCCTCGTTGCTCAGCCGTTACCGTTCAGCGGCGCCCATCACGATTTTCATCCTCGCATGTTCGCTGATTTCCCTCGCCGCCACCGCGATGCTCGAGGACAACACCAACAAGGACATCTCCGGCGGCTGAAGGCGGCCTGCCCGCCGGCGATTCACTTGCCCCGCTTGGGCGCCTTGCGCGGAACGGAACTGACTCTTGCGGGGAGCCCATGGCGGGGATTGAGGATCTTTGTCCGTTCGACCTTCCAGGGCTGGATCACTTGCGGATGACGTACTTTATCCATACGAATCCTCCTGTGCCGCTTTCAGTGTAGCGGACGGGGATCGTGGTTTGGGCGATATCATGAAAAGACGAGATGCCCAAATATGATCTGGTAGTTCTCGGTTCGGGTCCCGCGGGAGAAAAGGGAGCCTCCACGGCAGCCATCACCGGCAGGAAAGTGGCGGTGATCGAGAGGGAACAGGTACTGGGCGGCGCCTCGACAAACACGGGAACACTGCCTAGCAAGACTCTGCGCGAGACAGCGCTGGCGCTCTCCGGACTGCGCGCTCGCGATCTCTATGGCGTCGATTTGTCGCTGAGGCGCGAGGCGACCATCCGCGACTTCATGTACCACGAAGAGCACGTCAAGGAAGGCGAGCGCGAGCGCGTGCGGCGCCGCCTGGACCGCGTCGACGTGGAACTGTTCCGCGGCAGGGGAGCGTTTGCCGATCCGCACACGGTGCGCGTCACCGGCGGCGCATCCGCCGATACGATCCTGGAAGCGGAAAAGATACTTATTGCCACGGGGTCGACACCCTATCATCCGCCGGCCTTTGACTTCACCGACGACCGCATTCACGATTCCGATGAGTTGCTGACCATCGAAAGGCTGCCGAAGGCGCTGGCGGTGGTCGGCGCCGGCGTGATCGGCTGCGAGTATGCCTGCACGTTTGCGGCGCTTTCCTGCGAGGTGCACCTGATTGACGGGCGCGATTGCCTGCTGCCGTTCCTCGATAAGGAAGTGTCGCAATCCCTCGAGGAGGCGATCGAGAATCTGGGAATTCAATTTCACAAGAACGAGCAGGTCACGGGCTGTCCGACTACGGAAGGCGGACAGGTGAAGGTCACGTGCGAGTCGGGACTCAGCGTGATTGCCGACCAGGTGCTGATCTCGGCGGGCCGCACCAGCAATACCGGGCATCTGAACCTGGAGGCAGCGGGAGTGACAACCGCCAAGCGCGGACTGATCCCGGTGAACGCCTATTACCAGACGAATGTCCCGCACATTTACGCAGCGGGCGATGTCATCGGGTTCCCGGCGCTCTCGGCGACCAGCGCGGCCCAGGGGCGCATTGCGATGTGCCATGCCTTCAAACTCGGATTCGAGCAGGACCTGGCTCCGCTGCTGCCGACAGGCATCTACACGATCCCGGAAGTGAGTTGCGTGGGGGAAACGGAAGAGTCGCTCAAGGAAAAGAACATCGAATACATCACCGGCAAGGCTCGCTACCGGAACAATGCGCGCGGGGAAATCATGGGCGAGGACTACGGCTTCCTGAAGTTGCTTTTCAAGCGCGAAGACATGAAACTGCTCGGCGTGCACGTGATTGGCGAACGGGCTTCCGAAGTTGTTCATTCAGGGATGATGGTGATGCTTACCGGCAACGGCGCGGACCTGCTCTCCCGCGCCTGCTTCAACTACCCCACCCTCGGCGACCTGTACAAGGATGCCACGCACAACGCGCTCCTCACGCTGCACAATTTGAACAAAGACGGCGGGGCGGATTGATTGAGCGAGCGTCCGGAGGCGGCGTCTACCAGGCGCTGAACGACATTCACCTCACAGTGCGCGCCGGGAAGTTCGTTTCCCTGGTAGGCCCCAGCGGGTGCGGCAAGTCGGCATTGCTCAATATCATCGCGGGATTGCTTGGGGACGCGCTGCTTCCCTGGAAGACGGTGAACGAGAACATTGTCCTGGGATTGGAACGGAGGGGGACGCCCGCGGTGGAGGCGCGGCGCCGCGCCGCGGAATGGCTCGAACGCGTGGGATTGCAGGGCTTCGGTGAAAGCTATCCTTTCCAGTTGAGCGGAGGGATGCGGAAGCGCGCCGCGATGGCGCAGGTGTTCATTACGGACCCGGACATTCTTCTGATCGACATCAAGACGGATCCGGCGTTCGCCGAAATCTATCGCGCCATGTGGAGTTCGCTGCGCCAGGAGGTTCTCAAGGCCCATGTCTAGGCGCAGGGTGCTTGCCTATCAGATCCTGCTGGGACTGGGTCTGGCCGGGTTGTGGCAGGGCGGGGCGACAGCGGGCGTGCTGGACAGGTTCTTCTTTTCGCGGCCGAGCGATATCGCAGGCAGGGTGTGGGAGTTGTTTGCGCGGGGCGGAGTCTGGACGCATCTCGGCGTCACGCTGGCCGAGGCGCTCATGAGTTTCGCCATCGGGGGATTGGCCGGAGTTCTGGGCGGGTTTCTGCTGGCGCGGCGGCCGTTGCTTTCGGCGGTGCTTGATCCCTACATCCGTGTGGCGAACTCGCTCCCGCGAGTGGTGCTGGCTCCCATCTTTCTGCTGTGGTTCGGCCTGGGCATCTGGTCGAAAGTGGCGCTCGGGGTGACGGTGGTCTTCTTCATCGTTTTCTTCAATACCTACCAGGGGGTGAGGGACGTGGATCCGGTGCTGCTCAACAATGTGCGCATGCTGGGAGCGAATGAGCGGCAGTTGACCCGGCATGTCCTGATTCCCAGCGCCCTCAGTTGGATCTTTTCGAGTCTTCATATCTCGCTCGGCTTCGCCATCATTGCGGTGGTGGTGGGAGAGTATCTGGGCTCCTCCAGCGGCATCGGCTACATGATCGCGCAATCGGAAGGGGTGTTCGATACAACCGGCGTGTTTGCCGGAATGACGATTCTGGCGGCCTTCGTCCTGGCGGCCGGCGCGCTGGTGACGCGGCTCGAACGGTGGCTGCTGCGCTGGAAACCGGGCCCCCCGGCGGGAGGCTTTCTGGACTGATCCCTTTGAGACGCGTCTTTCGCGTTTTCGGGTGAATGTCCACAACGGCAACCCTTCACCACGGAAAAGAACATCCCGGCGCGGCAGTTGGCGCGAACGGAAAGAACGACCCGGCCGATGTAAGGCGAGTCGATGGGCACGACAACCACCTCCACGCGTACTTCAAGGAGTAGGGCCATGAACCTGCGCGTACTTGCGGCTGCGATGATCATGGCGGCATCCGCCGCCGGAGGAGACGGGCCGGTGGCGGTGAAGACGTCCTTCCGCTGTTTATGGTGGTCCGAACAGCAGATGAACGGCCTTGATCCCGACAACCCGCCGGAAAAGGGGACGGAGATGGAATTGCGAAAGTGGGAGTATTCCGATCCCGTGGGTGTGCCGCATCCGGATGTGGTGGATGTAACGCTGGAGATGACAAACATCGGCGCGCGCAAGGCTGTACTGGTGGAAACCTCGGTGCGCTGGCGGATTGGGCCGGTGGACGAGTCGCGCGACGCGGTGTGGAGCGCATGGGCTCCCTTAGGGAAGGCGGAGGTGGGCGCTGTCGATTTCGGCGAGGGGCGCAAGGTGCGGGTCCCCGTGGATCTGGCGGCGAAGATGCAAGCCCTGGCCCCGCTGCGGCGGTGGCCGTTCGCGCTGGAGGTGCAGTACAACGTGCGGGAAGCCGGCAGGATGCGTCTGCTGGCGGCGGGCACGGCGCTATTGCCGATTCACGCTGGCGATTGAGCCGCGCGGGGGCCGTCAGGCGCGGCACTTGCGGACGGCGGCGTTCCAGCCCTCCCACAGCCGTTCGCGCTCCTGTTCGCTCATGAGCGGTTCGAAGACGCGCTCGCTGCGCCAGAAGCTTTCGAGTTCGGCGGTGGACTTCCATACGCCGGTGGCGAGACCGGCGAGATAAGCCGCTCCGAGCGCGGTGGTTTCGACATCGGCGGGACGGACGATGCGTGTGCCGAGAATATCGGCCTGGAACTGCATGAGGAAGTTATTGGCGGTGGCTCCGCCGTCGACGCGCAGTTCGGCCAGCCGCTCGCCGCTGTCGGATTCCATGGCCTCGAGGATCTCGCGGGTCTGGTAGGCAATGCTTTCGAGCGTGGCGCGAACGACGTGGGCGCTGGTGACGCCGGCCGTGATGCCGGTGATGGTTCCGCGGGCGGCCGGATCCCAATGGGGAGCGCCGAGCCCGACGAAGGCGGGGACCAGATAGACGCCGGCGTTGCCGGAAACCGAGGAGGCGATGGCCTCCGATTCCGAGGCGTGGGCGATGAGGCCCATCTTGTCGCGGAGCCATTGCACGGCGGCCCCGGCGATGAAAACGGCTCCTTCCATGGCGAACTGCGGTCCATCTACTTGCGCGGCGCGTGTGGCGAGCAAGCGGTTGCGGGAGACCGGGCGCGTCCCGCCGGTGTGGAGCAGGCAGAAGCAGCCAGTGCCGTACGTGTTCTTCGAAAGACCCGGACGGAAGCAGGCCTGGCCGAAGAGGGCGGCTTGCTGATCGCCGGCAATGCCTGCCACCGGAACATCCGCGCCGAGGTGTTCGGAGGCGGCGTGGGCAATGAAGGAACTGGATGAAACCACGCGCGGAAGCATGGATCGAGGAACATCGAACAGCGAAAGAAGGTCGTCATCCCAATCGCCGGTTTCGATGTTGAGCAGCATGGTGCGGGAGGCATTGGAAGGGTCGGTGACGTGGACGGCTCCGTTGGTGAGCTTCCAGGTGAGCCAGGTATCGACGTTGCCAAAGAGCAGATCCCCGTTGCGCGCTCGCTCGCGGGCGGACGGAACGTTTTCGAGAATCCAATGGATCTTGCTGCCGGAGAAGTAGGCGTCCACCACCAGTCCGGTCTTGGCGGTGATCATTGGGCCGTGGGAGGCAGCCAACTCCGCGCAGGTTTGGGCGGTGCGGCGGCATTGCCAGACGATGGCGGGGGAGACGGGCTTTCCGGTGGCGCGGTCCCAGACGATGGTGGTCTCGCGCTGGTTGGTGATGCCGATGCCGGCGACGGCGGAAGCGGGGACCCCGGCGCGGTCGAGCACGGCGCGCGCCGATTCCATCTGCGCGCTCCAGATCTGCATGGGATCCTGCTCCACCCAGCCGGGCTGCGGATAGACGCTGTCGATGTGGCGCGACTCCATGGCGAGCCGCTCTCCGCGCTCATTGTAGAGAACAGTTCGGGCGCTGGTGGTTCCTTCGTCCAGGGCAATCAGGTAAGGCACCATGGCATCCTAACATAGCCCGCGAGAGGTTCCTCAAGTTACAATGAGGGCTTATGTTCTTTCGCCACGAAAAGCCGCCAGTGCCCACGTTTTCCGAACTGATGGACGGGCTCCGCAAGCAGGGTTTCACGGTGCAGCCGGAGACCGGCGGCGGGATGCGCGTGAGCCGGGGCGGATGCGCCGCGGTGGTGACGGAGAAGGCAGCCGGCGCGCCGCCGCACGTTTCGAAGGCCGGGGTGCTGTTAGGCGCGGAGATCGCCCTGTTGTGCGATGGCGGATATCAGAAGTTCTGGGTTGCGCCTGGCGGCAAGCGTGCTCCGGCGACAGCCGCCCACCTGCACGCGCTCCACAACTTCGAAGAAGATCTGCGCGAAGGGTTGGGGCTGGTGAGTTTGTACAACCAGTCGCTGGGGACGGTGAACGAACTGCACCTCTATGACCGCGTGAAGGACCGCGACCAGGGGGTTCCACGGCGTCCCTGGGAGCGGCAGGCCGTTCCCCTTACCTGATAAACAGCGTCACGTTCGCCTGCGAGGCGGATCCACCCACGGTGAGGACGAGCGGCTGTGCGCCTGAGGCCGCCTGCGCGGGGATGCGCGCGGTGAGTTGCAGGACTCCGGGACTGGTAGCCCCGGAGGCGAGGGCGATCAATTCCGCGGGCTGGCCGCCGATGGTTACCTGGACCGGGGCGAGAGGGACGGGATAGGGAGCGGCGGCGAGTTTGCCATCCGTGCTTGCCGGGTCAGTGAGTCCTTCGCCCGTGGCGTAGAACGTGACGAGGGATCCGCGAGGGGCGGGGTTGGCGGCGGTGTTGATGGTGTAATCCTCATTGAACGCGGTAGCCGGTCCGGAACCGCCTCCGGAGGTGAAGATACCCGGAGCGACGGCGGCGAGTTTCACGGTTGTCTGGGCAATGGCGGCTCCGGCGCGGCGGACCTCGACCAGCGAAGTCTGCCCCTTGATCTGGTAGGGCGCCTGGACGTTGATGAGGTTGTCCTGCGCATAGAGAATGGGCGCCGGTTTTCCATCGAAGAGGACTTGCGTGCCGCCGAGGGTGGTTTCGAGGATTCCCGTGGACCCCGCGACGCCGCTCGAAGGGGAGGCGGGGCCCACGGATGCGCCTTGAATGGTGACCAGCATTCCGGGCGCGATGGCGCCAGTGTCGAGCGTGGCCGCATTCGAAACCCGGACCGCGGATGTCTCCGCGGGAGGGGCCTCGGGGGAGGCGGGGGAGGTGGCCGTGGGTGTCAGCTTGCGGATGCGGTGGTTGGCGCGGTCGGCGACGTAGATGTTTCCGGAGGCGTCGAGGGAGATGCCGGCCGGTTCCTGGAAGTGGGCGGAGAGCGCCGGGCCTTTGTCGCCGTCGAAGCCCGCCGTTCCGGCTCCGGCGATGGTCTGGAGGGCGCCGCCCGCGGGAAGCAGGCAGATGCGGTGATTGCCGGTATCGGAGATGTAGAGCGCGGTATCGGAGACGGCGACGCCGAAGGGCAGGTTGAGCACGGAGGTCTGGCCGTTGCCGGCGGCGGTGGTGACAATGCCGGAAGGCGCCATCCTGCGAATGCGGTGGTTGCCGGAATCGGCGATGTAGAGATTGCCGCCTTTGTCGAAGTCGATGCCGCGAGGGGTATCGAAGCCGGCGAGAAGGCCGCCGAGCCCATCACCGGAGAAGCTCTTGAGGCCTGTTCCGGCGACGGTAACCAGGAAGCCGCTTGCGGTGAGCCGGCGGATGCGGTGGTTGCCCGTATCGGAGATGTGGAGCTGGCCTGACGGGTCAACGGCGACTCCCGAAGGGAAGCTGAGTTGAATGCGGAGCGGGTCTCCGGCTTCACCATTGAACCCCGCGGCGCCTGTGCCGGCGATGGTGGTCAACTGCCCATCGGGCGAAAGGCGGCGGACGCGGTGGTTGCCGGTATCGGCGATATATATGTTGCCCGCCCGGTCGATGGCGGCCGCCTGCGGATTGGAGAGGGCCTCGGCGCCGGCTTCTCCGTTTCCCGCGATGGTGGAAATGATGCCGGCGGAGACGCGGCGCAGGCGGTGATTCTGCGTGTCAATGATGAGCAGCGCCCCGGTGGCATCCACCTTGACGTCACTTGGGCCGAAGAGCAGTGCTTCTGTTGCAGGCGCGCCTTCCCCGCGAAACTGGCCTCCGGCTCCGGCGATGGCGCTGAGCATTCCGGACGGCGACAACTTGCGGACCAAGGCGCCGGAAGCGATGAGCAGATTGCCCGCGGGGTCGAAGGCGAGGTCGCGGGCGCCCGCGGCGAGGACGGTGGCGACGCCTGAGGGCGTAATGCGCACGGCTTCGTCAAAGCCGCTGCTGGCGACGTAGAGGTTGCGGGCCGGGTCGGCGCAGACGCTGACGGGCAGGTTGAGGAAGGACGAGGCGTTCTGAACGCGGACCGTGGTCATCAGTCCGGCGGCGACAATGCGGATGGCGTGATTGCCGCTATCGGCGATGTAGAGCAGGCCGGCGCTGTCGAGGAAGATGCCGGCGGGATAAGCGAGCGATCCGGCGAGGGCGCCGGTGGAATCGGCGGCGGGGCCGGGGGAGCCGTTCCCGGCCACTACGGTGAGGTTTCCATCGCCGCCGAGGCGAAGGACGCGGTGGTCCAGGAAGTCAGAGATGTAGAGGTTGCCGGCGGGGTCGATGGCGAGATTGCGCGGGGCCTTGAGAGAGGCCGCGGCGGCGGGAACCGGAATGGCACCCACGGCGAGCGCACCGCCGCCCGCCATAGTGGTGATCCTGCCCTTCGCATCCACACGCCGGACTCGCGCGTTTTGGAGGTCGGCGATGTAGAGATTGCCCGCCGCATCGGCGGCGAGCCCGTAGGGTTGGTTGAGGGCGGCGGAAGCGGCGTCGCCGCCGTCGCCGGAGAAGCCGGGCTTGCCCGTGCCGGCAACCACAGTGACCTCGCCCAAAGTGGAGACGCGGAAGACCTGGTGGCGCGCGGCGTCGGAGAAGAAGACGTTGCCGGAGGGGGAGGAGGCGATGCCGCGGACGTCCTGGAGCGAGGCGGCGGGAAGGGAGGAGGGGTCGGAGCCGGCGACGGTATCGATGGAGAAGGATGGCGGCTGTGCGAAGGAGAGGGAGCCGGAGAGGAAGAGGAGAAGCGAGATCATAGGCGCGAACACCCCGAACGGGAGTAGAGTTTTTCTGACCCCACAAATAAGTGCACAGATCTTAAGACTGTTCTCATTGGAATCGATAAGTCTTTCAGTAACATGAGGTTAAAGGCGACATTCCGGCTTATTTTCCTGGTGGGGGCTGGAATCCCGGTGTTGTGGGCGCAGCCGGGGGTGTACTTGAAGAGCAGGGCCGTGGCGGCGCGTTCGGCGGGGCTCGGGGCGTCAGTGGCGGACAAGCGCCAGAATTCAGACCACTGGCACTGGCTGCTGGTCTATCCGCAAGCGCCGGGGAGGCAGGACGTGGAGGATCTGGCCGCGTTAGGAGCGCGGGTGGTTCAGTTCGTACCGGAGCGCGGGTTGATCGCCAGCGTACCGGACGGTTCCGCTCTGGAGGGCCTGTCGCTCGCCTGGAGGGGGCGGCTCGAGCCGGAGCAAAAGGTGAGCCCGCTGCTGGTGGACGCGGGCCTGCTTGGCGGGGTCGAAGCGGAGCAGACAATCCTGGTGGAGTTTCATCTTGACGTGACTCGCGCGGACATGGCCGCCATCGTTTCGAAAGAGGGACTGCAAGTGGCGGACAATCCCGATCTGGTGGGCTGGCAGCTCATGGTGAAGGGTCCGGAGTCGCGCCTGGCGCGGTTGGCGGAATGGGACGAAGTGTCGTACCTGTTCCCCGTTTCGCGTGAACTGGCGGATGGCCGGCCTGTGGAGGCGTGCGGAGGCGCGCTCGCCGAGACGGGCCGGATCGGCCAGATTGTGGCTCAGGTGAGCCAGGGTTGGGACGGGGCCGGACTTGGAGCGGTGGAACTCGGTTATTTCTTTTCGTCGTACACGGGGAGGTTGACGCCTGCCCAGGTGCAGAGCGAAGCGCTGCGGGCGATGAAGGAGTGGGCGAAGTATGTGAAGGTGAGCTTCGCTCCGGGCAGTTCGGCCGAGGCGCGGAAGACAATCAACATCCTGTTTGCGACAGGCGACCATGGGGACGGGTATCCGTTTGACGGGCCCGGGCACACGCTGGCGCACACCTTCTATCCCTCACCACCGAACACAGAACCGGTGGCGGGGGATCTGCATCTGGACGACGATGAGCCCTGGCAGTTGGGGGCGAACGTGGATATGTACAGCGTGGTGCTGCATGAGATGGGCCACGCATTGGGGCTGGGGCATTCGGACAATCCGCAATCGGTGATGTACCCCTATTACCGGCTGGCGGCGGGGCTGCAAAGTGAAGATATTTCCGCGATACAGCAACTTTACAAGTCGCAGGACGGCACGCCCTCCGTGACCGCGCCGGCGAACCCGGCAACACCCTCGGCGAATCCGCTGACGCTGACGGTGACGCAGCCGAACACGAACATTCTGACGACGCAAGCCGACCAGGTGACGATCTCGGGGACCACCGGCGGGGGAACGGGCGCCGTACAGGTTTCCTGGACGAATGCGCGCGGCGGCGCGGGCACGGCGCAAGGGTGGCGGCCGTGGTCGATTGCCTCGGTGGCGCTGCAGATGGGGGAGAACGTGGTCACCATCACGGCAGTCGACAGCGCGCAGGGCAGGGCGACGAGAGAGTTGCGTATCACGCGGGAGCCTGTCCCGACACCCACGGCGCCCACACCGTCTCCGGGGCAGCCTGTGACCATCCTGATTGTTTCCCCGGTTTCGGCGGGCCGTTCCGTGAGCGGCCAGCCGGCGCTGATTCTGTCGGGAACAGCGGGGCCGGCGGGGCGCGTAGCGGGCATTCAGTGGCTGAATACGCGCGGGAGCGGCGGCCAGATGATGGGAAGCGCGGCATGGACCACCAGTCCCGTACCGCTCGAGGCGGGCACGAACCACATCACGGTGATCGCGACGGATATCCAGGGGCTGACAGCGAGCGCTTCGATCGACGTGGATTACACACCGCCGCCGCCGGTGGCGGACACCGTGGCTCCCGCGCTGAGCGTCCTGTTCCCGGTGAGTTCCGCGATAACCACGACTCAACCGGCATTTACGATCGTTGGCGCCGCGAGTGACAATCTCGGGGTGGTGCTGGTGGATTGGGTGGCGAATGGGAATCGCGGCGGCAGGGCTGACGGCTCGACGAACTGGCGGATTGCCGACGTGCCGCTGTTTACGGGGAGCAACATGATCACTATCCGGGCATGGGACGCGGCGGGGAACATGAGCTGGCGGTCGCTGTCGATTACGCGGCAGTGAAGCAGCGGCGTTCATTTGATGACCAGGAGCAGGTGGTTAGGGCCGGAGCCGGCCTGGCAAGGGTCAGAATCGGGGTGCGATTGGTTCGCCGGCCCGTTTTGAGGGGGCGGAGCAGGGGTTTCGGCAGGCTTCGTTTTGTCGTTTTTGGAATCAGAGGCTTGCGGGGGAGTGGCTGGGGCAGAAACGGTATCGCCAGCAGGGGGATGGCTTTGCTCTGTCGCGGGTTCCGATGTGGTATGGGGCGGCTCGGCGGCAGGGCGGGAGTCCTGAAGGAGCCGCAGGTGTTTGATGCCCCGGTAATAGGAGCGCTCGTTCAAAGTCTGGTGGCGGGTGTAGCGTTCGAGTTTGGATGTGATAGCCGGGTCATCGGAGGCGAGCGGGTCGGCTCCGGTTTCTTCATAGAGGGCGAAGGTTAGCTTTTCGATGCGGCGAATGTTCCAGGAGGCGAGGCTGACGCGGCGGAAGAGATCCTCTTCCTGAGTGCCCGCGGGCTGGAGTTCCGCGCGGAGGTTGGCGAGGAATTCTTCGTAGCATTGCTGGTCTTCCGGGGCCACGATGGCGAAGGAGGCGGTGAAACCTTCCTTGAGGGCGTTGCGGCTGGAAGCGGCTTTGCCGGCTTCGGTCTTAGGGCCAGTGGATTTACGGGCATTTTCGCGATTGATTGCGGCGCGGGTCCGGGATTTGTTGAAAAGAGAGTCTAGCATGGGGGGAAGCCTCCTTGGTTTATGGGAGAAGGCCGGCGGCCTTTTCCGGCTTCAGAGTAGCGTGGGTTTGAGGCGCCCGCAGAGGGTGTGCGCGGAAAGTGGTTGAAAGGATTGGAAAAATAGTGGTGGAAATCGTGTGAACGGGCCGCGTGTTCCTTCGGGTGCGAGGCGTGTAGGTAACGAATTTTCGCGCAGAGACGCAGAGTTTTAGGAGTTGGGGCTGGCGAGGGGGGTGGGAGATGATTGCTCTTTACGCAGTTAAGACCGTTACCGGTATGAGGTGGTTCCATAGGAGACGCCAAGATCGCAGAGGGGGGAGGTCAGTGCCGATATCCGAACGACCGGGAGCAGCGGCGAGAGCGGCGCCGCTTTCTCAATGAATCGCTGAATCGTCTTTTGCTGATCCTGTGCTTTCTGCGAATACAGTTGAACGAGCAGAGAGACGGCTTTTTGGTCTTCTACCGCACCAACGCCGAGGCCTATGGAATAGTCTTGGCCGCTCTTCAAGCCTGTCACAAGATGCACGCTGCATCGTGACAATGCCATCAGCTCAGCAATACGTCAAATGAATTCCGTGCAAGGACGTTGCTTTTATGCTCCGGCCCGCCGGGGAACGTGCCCCCCGGTTCGTGAACCCGGGCACGCTCCTGGCTGAGAGAGACACGCCAAACCAGGGTTTCAGGAAACCCGGCCGATTCAGCGAAGGCATGTGGCAAGCGTCCAAGCGCGCGAGAAGATCGAGGACGGCCGGTCGCGGCCGAAGCTCTGCGGCCATCGGGAAGACCGGCCCGTTGACATATAAGCCAACTCTTATATATTATCTATGGGGATGCACACGACCGATACGACATTCCTCGCGCTGAGCGACGCAACCCGTCGCAGCATCCTGGATCGGCTGCAACGCGGGTCCGCGCCGGTGAACGAACTCGTTGAGCGGTACGACATGACGCAACCCGCGATCTCTCAGCATCTGCGTATTCTGCGAGAGGCAGGTCTGGTGAGCGTGGAGAAACGTGGTCGTCAGCGGCTCTACAGTCTTGCAGCGGATCCCTTGCGGGGCGTTTTTGACTGGGTGACGCCGTACGAGCAGTTTTGGACAGACAAGCTGACCCAACTTGGCGAGCACCTGAGGAAATCCAGAAAATGAAACGAGACCTTCGCTTTGAGGCTTTTTATGATGTTCCCCCGGCGGCCGTTTGGCGTTCGCTGACGGATTCCAAGGAGCTTGCAGCCTGGCTGATGGAAAACGATTTCGCACCGGAAGTTGGCCGCACCTTTCGCTTCCGAGACAAGCCACAACCGGGATGGGACGGCGTCGTCAATTGCAGGGTGTTGGCCATCGACCATGGCAAGCGCATCTCGTACACCTGGCAATCCGACGCGCTCGACACCGTCGTCACGTGGACGCTGGAACCCCACGGCGACGGGACGCGACTCATCCTCGAGCACACCGGGTTCCGCGGCCTGAAAGCACGAATAGCCGGCATGATGTTGAGCAAGGGATGGCGGAGCACGCTCTTGGGCAAGAAACTTCCGGCCCTGCTGGGAGCACGCGCCTTTCGCGTCCGATAGCCAAGGGGAGCAAACATAAATGAAAATACTTGAATGGATGCTGCTTTCTGTATCGGTGACGCCGGTCCTCGCTTTTGGCCAAGCCGGCGGCGAACAGACGAATCTTAGGCTCGTTTCGCTCACGATCCTTTGTATTCTCGCGTCTTGGGTTTCCAGGTCCAGGACAACAAAGAATCCGACCCGCGCAAGCGGTGGGTGATGATGAATTCCCCTGGATCTCCGGGCCTCCGCATCATCGTCCACCGGCCGGGTGACGGGTACACGGGGATCGACAAGCGTCTTGGCCCGGAGCGCATCGGCACCGAGACGTACCGGGTGTTGGAGACCCCTGAATTCGATGCCGCCCATAAGCGTCTGATTGATGCGGGCGTTCGGTTCCGCTCGGACGTACGCACCGAACCATGGGCCAAGGAAGCGGCATTCGAAGACCTGTACGGAAACCATTTGGGTGCTGCAGCAACCCGCAATGTTGAACCAGTTTGCGCCAAGACAACACTGACCGTGCCGAGCTGAAGGCGTACAGGGGCTCGGGGAATCACGCGGTCCCTTACCGGGGGTCGAAGTAGAGCCCGACGGCAACTGGGCCGGGACGCGCCTATAACTGGCGCCTGGGCAAGGTCGAGCACAAGTCGCAGGAATCCGCGGCTAAGAAAAATCCGCCCCGGGGTCAAATGGGGCGGGTTGAGGTTCCGAGGGAGAGATCTTGGAGAAACTCTCCACCGGCCTGATTACCGCACGCACCGCAGAGACGAGTCGTTGACCTTGTAGCCCCAACCCTGGCCCCCGTCGCCGAAGCGCTGACTCCACGCGTTGCCGCCGTACTCCGCGGACGACCGGTACCACCCGGCGCGATCCGAACCGGTTACGTCGAATGTCCCCTTCAGCGCACCTTGTCACGGTTCTCAAAGAGCACGTTGAGCTCGGCCCTCGCCGGCACGCGCCAGTCGTGATGGCCCTGCGCGTCGAGCTTGGATGCGTATTTCATGGCGTCTCTCCATTTCATGGTCGGCGCGCCGGCCGGTGTGGTGTGCATCGGTCTGCCGGTATTCGGCGAGTAACCCGCATAGATGGTTCCGCCGGGCATCCGGTCGCCGGGGCTGAATTGTTCCGTGTTCTTGTTCGATGACGTCATGCGCGTCTCCTCCCGATTTGATGTGTTGCGCGCGTGGCAGCGATGCCTGACACTGCCTCACTCCAGTACAGTCACTCTAAACGGTCACTCTAAACGGTCCTTGACCGCAGCCACGGCCGACAGTACAATTCCGCCATGCGCAAGATAGCCCTCTTCCTCGTGACCCTTCTCTCTCTGGCTACCATTGTCTCCGCCCAGCCGGGAACAAAACGGTACCTTTACCTCAGCATGCCGGATGGCGCGCAGGAGGAAGGGCGTTCGGATCCTCCCGGTATTCTGGTCTTCGATATCGACAACGGCCACAAGCTGGTGCGGCGCATCAGGATTCCCATATTTGCGGAAGGACTTCGCGGTTTCGCCGGCAACCTCAAGATGCATCGCGTCTATTACTCGACCACGAATCATCGTCTGGGCGCGTTCGATCTGGAGACCGAAAAGGTGGTCTGGGAAAAGACATACGACGCCGGCTGCGACCGCTCGGCCATCACCATGGATGGCAAGAAGATCTATGTTCCTACCGGCTGGTGGTATTCGGGTGAAGACAGCGGCGTTCTCATCGTCAATGCGGAGAACGGCGAACTGATCAAGCGAATCCATGTCGGGCCGCAGGCTCACAACAGCATCGTGAGTCTCGACGGCCGGCGCATGTATCTGTGTACGAGAACGATGCTATCCATCTTCGACACGGCTACGGATCGCCTGATCCGGCAGATCAAGGATGTCGGCGAGCGAGGCATCTTTCCTTACACGATGGACAGCCAGCAACGCATTGGCTACATCTGTCTCGGCGATCATGTCGGTTTTGACATCGTCAATTTGCAGACCGGCAAGGTATTGCAACGCGTCCTGGCGGGAGATGCGCCAATCGCCCACCGCACGCATGGCGCGGCGCTGACGCCGGATGAGCGGGAGTTGTGGATCAGCGATCAGGTGGGTAAGAAGCTGTTCATGTTTGATGCCACGAAAATGCCCCCCGCGCCCAAGGGCCATGTCGAGTTGTCCCAGGGGGGGCACGGGTGGGTGACGTTCAGTCTGGATGGCCGGTACGCATGGACGCACACGCCTGACGTCTTCGATACCAGGACCAAGAAACTTGTCGCGACCTTGAGAGACGAGAAGGGGAAGCCGGTGAGCGGTTCGAAATTTATCGAAATCCATTTTCGGGATGGCAAGGTCGTCCAGATGGGCAACGAATTCGGGCTGGGACGGAAGTAATTCGTCACTGTAAGGCGAGGAGTTCGTCCACACGCCAGTAGAGTGCCCGCCCGCGGTTTGCGCTGCGAACACGGGTCACCATCTCCACCGTGACTGGTTCGGAGGACGGGCTGAACTGCTGGCGGACAAACGACAGCAGGGAAGCAATCTCCGAATCCGAGAGGACCTGTCCGAATCCGGGCATCTCCCTGTCGTATGATTTTCCGTCCACCAGCATGGGGCCGCGGACGCCGTGGAGCACTATACGAATGAGCCGGCTCTCTGGTCCGCTGACCCACGGCGAGTTGGCCAGAGAGGGAGCGTCGCCCATTCCCTGGCCGTCATATTGGTGACAAGCCGCGCAGTAGTTTTTGAAATGAATCCGGCCGGGGCCGGTGTCGACGGAGCGAACCTGCGGCGGAGAGGCGTCGCACCCGGCCAGCAGGAGCAGCAGAGACAGGCCGGTGGCCGAGAGAACGCGATACATCGGGAGTAGAGCCACGTGGGTCAGATTCTATCGCAGAGGCACGGGCGGGAGGCTATGGGTGTTTTCAGTCCTCACGATCCGGCTGGGCCACCTCGTCCGCCAACCCGGTGAGGGCGACAGCGAGTTTGCGGGCGGCCTCCGGTTGCAGCCTCATCAGGACTACAAACGAGCCGTTGCGCCTGCCTGTTTCCTTGACGACCAGCTTCAACTCGACGAGCGGACCGAACAAGGCATTGGTTGAGGCGCGCCCGAGGATGGAATCCAGTTCGAGGACGCGCCCATCGTGCAGGGGCGGGATTGCGTCGCGCAGTTCGCGGGGGAAGGCCATCGAGTTGCGACGGATGAGAGCCCGCCGCATTACTCCGCGTTTCCGTGTCAACTCAGTGCTCATTGACTTAGTGTAAACGGCGGCGGTTGTGGCGATGCATAGCGGGGGACATCCGCGTGCTTCCCGTCCGCTGGTGTTCAAACGAGGCATCAGACGCCATTTAGCGCTTGACAGGTTTACCCTAGTGATCTAGGCTAGAGAGCTAGGTATGGCACCGCTGGAGCTGCTGATTCTCAAGTCGTTGGACGCCGGGCCGAACCACGGGTTTGGCATCACTCTGCATGTACAGGAGGCATCCGGAGGGCTGCTTGGTGTAGAGGAGGGATCCTTGTATCCTGCCCTGCGCCGGCTGGAGAAGGATGGGGCGCTGGCCGCGGAGTGGAGCACAACGGCAGCGGGCCGGCGGGCGCGATATTACCGGCTGACGCCGGCGGGGCGGAAGCGGCTTGCCAAGGCCGAGAGGGATTGGGCGGCGGTGGCCAAGGGCGTCGCGCGGCTGCTGAGGTTCGCATGAGCTGGCGCGAGGAGATGGAATCGCATATCGCGATGCGCGCGGAGGAAAATGAGCGCGCGGGCATGGATCCGGTTGAAGCGCGGCGGGCGGCGGAACGGGCGTTTGGAAATCGAGGGCTGATCAGCGAGGAGGTGCGAGCGGTGAACGTGCCGGCCTGGCTCGACCAGTTGGGACAGGATCTTCGTTACGCGATGCGCGGGTTCACGCGTTCGCCAGGCTTCGCTATCACGGCAGCGGCGGCGCTCGCCGTAGGAATCGGCACATCGACGGCAGTGTTCAGTTTTGTGGACCGGATCCTGTTCCGGCCGTTGCCCTACGTCCACGAGGGCGAGTTGGTGTGGTTCGGGATGACGGCGCCGATTGCGGGCGCGACCGAGTTCATTCTCGATGAGAACTACATGGCGTGGCGGAAAGAGCAGACGCCGTTCTCATCGATGACAGTGACAGCGGGGGCCATGGATTGTAGTCTTTCCGAGTTGAACCCGGTCCGGCTGCGCTGCGCGCGTGTGGGCGCGGACTTTCTGACCGTATTTGGATACCGGCCGCTGATGGGGCGCGACTTCAGTGAAGCAGACGCGCGTGTGGGCGCGCCGCAGGCGGCGCTGATTTCGCGGGCGTTATGGATGCAGCGCTTTGGCGGGAGCGACGTTTCGGGCAAGACGCTGGAGATCGATGGAAACAGGACGGCGGTGATTGGGGTGCTGCCGGAGAATTTAGAGATGCCGTCGCTGGCGCGCGTGGACGTGCTTCAAGTCTTGCAGTTCGAGAAGAAGAAGCCAAGGTCCGCCGGATCATTCGTGCTGACGGCGTTTGCGCGGCTGCGGCCGGGCGTCACGCTGCTCGAGGCGCGGACGCGGATGGAGCCGCTGTTTCAAGAAGCCCTGCAATCGGTGCCTCGAGGATTCCGGAAAGAAGTGCGGTTTGTGATCAACCCTCTGCGCGACCGGCAAGTGCGGGACAGCGAGCGCGCCGCGCTGTTGTTGCTGGGCGCGGTGTGTCTGGTGTTGTTGATCTCGGTAGCCAATGTGGCGAACCTTTTGCTGGCGCGAACGGCGGCGCGGCAGAGAGAACTGGCGGTGCGGGCGGCGATCGGAGCGGGCACGGCCCGGCTGGCGCGGCAAACGCTCACGGAAAGCCTATCGCTGGGGGCACTTGGCGGGGTGAGTGGCTTGCTGGTTGCCACACTGCTGCTGGACGTGTTCCGAAGATTGGCTCGGCGGGGATCGCGCGATTGGAGGAAGCCACGGTCGATTGGCGGATCGCCGGATTTTCTCTGCTCGCGGCAGTGACAGCGTCGCTGTTGTTCGGGCTTGCGCCCGCGATGCGGAGTCCATCCCCCGAGGCATTGACGGGCGGACGCATCGCGGGACGCCGGCGCGAGAGGCTGCGGGCGGCGCTGGTCATTTCGCAAATCGGGTTGTCGCTGATCCTGTTGTGCGGGGCGGGGCTGTTGATTCAGAGCGTGCACAACATGGCGAACGCGCCCCTGGGGATGGAAACGTCCTCGTTGTTTTCCGCGTTTGCGCAGTTGCCCGGGGCGCGCTATCCGCATCCGGCGCAGCGCGCGGCGTTCTGGAATGGGTTGCGGGAGCGTCTTGCGGCCGTGCCGGGCGTGGAGGCGATCGGAATCGCGGACTCGCTGCCTCCGGAGGGCCGCACGCAGGCCAGGATCTACTCGAGTATCCACGTGGAAGGCCGGCCGGGGAGAGAAGGGCAGCCGACAGGCGGAATGGTGGTGGTGCGGGAAGTATCGCCTTCTTACTTCCAAATGCTGCGAATTCCGGTCCGCAAGGGGCGGTTGTTTGCCGAAGGGGAGAAACAAGCGATCGTGCTGAGCGAGAAAATGGCGGCGCGCATGTTTCCGAATGAGGCCGCGCTCGGGCGGCGTATCGTTCTTACCGGGGAGGCGACACTCGAGGTGACGGGCATAGTGGGGGACGTTCGCAACGGCGGGTTGACGGCGAGTTCGGATCCGGAGATCTATATTTTGAACAGCCGGGAGCGGCCGCGGCAATATGTGCTGCTGCGCGCGGACAAGCGCGTGATGCCATTCGTCCGCGAGGCATTCCGGGAGCTGGATCCGCGATTGACGGTGGAGATGGCGACGCTGGATGAGCGTGTGCGGCACATGCGGGTGCGGCCGCGATTTCAATCGATGCTGCCCGGCGGATTTGCCGCGGCAGGGCTGCTGCTAGCGGCGATTGGATTGTATGGGGTGATGGCTTTGTTGACAACGCAGCGGACGGGCGAGATCGGCGTGCGGATGGCGCTGGGCGCGAGTCCGGGTGACATCCGGAAGATGGTACTGCGGCAGGCGGGATGGTGGGCCGCGGCGGGTGTCACGATTGGGCTGTGCGGAGCGGCGGCGTGCACGAAGTTGATGGAAGGCCTGCTTTACGGTGTGAAGGCGACGGCGGCGCTGCCCCTGGTTGGCGCCGTGGGTTCGCTACTGCTCGCCGTGCTGGCGGCGGCGTGGCTGCCAGCCCGAAGGGCGTCGCACGTCGCACCTGTTGAAGCACTGCGCGAGCTGTGAGGCCGGGGCCACGTTTTGAATGATCCACGCTGCTTCGGCGTGGGCGGGGCTCAAGTGAGCAGGAACCGCTTCCTCAGGCCGGGCAAGCGCTGACTCCCAGGATGGTGTTGACCATGATCTGCACATCAACCACATCCACGTGCCCATCGCGGTTCAGGTCTCCCATTCCGGGGGCTCCGCTCTGGGCTCCGATGACAATACCAACCAGCATCTGGAGGTCCAGCACATTTTCGAAGGTGTCGTTGTTCAGATCGCAGCGGGATGCCGGGGCCTCGCCCTGGCAACCGAAGACTTCATTCTTTTCGTCGATTCCTTCCTGACGAGGTCCGTATGACGGCAGCGGGCAGCCGAGTTCCAAGGCTCCCAAATCCGGGCCGGAGCCGCTGAAGGCGTCGTTCACGTTCGGCAGGATCCGTCCCTTGTCCAGCGCGGCCGATCCCGGCGCCAAACTGGCATCCGCGGGGTTCATAGCGGGTAGGTAGCTGGCGGGAGCCGTCATGCCATTGGCAAAGATCGCGCCATCGAGGATCAATCCATGTTTTTCCATTCCCAGAGACTGGAGGGCGGCGAAGCTGGGGGCGGCGAAATAGCCACCAAGGAGCGGGTTGTTATAGCGGAAGATCCCGTCGGGAAAATAGCCGTTGTAGTCGAACGCGCCATGATCGATGGGCGCAGTCCAGTCCACCACCACGCGGCCTGTGGTCGCCTGAGCGACAAATACATTATTCGCCAGTTCGAAATAGTGGCTGACGTTGGGCGTTTGCACCTGGAGCGATTCAGTTGAGGAAGACAGGAACGTATTGTGATAGGCGAGGACGCCGCTGGTTTCGGACGGCGGAACCGTGCCGAGGGCGTGAAACTTGATTTGCTCGCTGACGACGTTGAGCGACACGTTTCGCAGGAGATAGCCGGGCCCGCCGCGCACGGGCTGGACGCTCAACGGCATGAATGTGTTCGTGAACCGATTCCGCAGGCATCGTACATTCCCCTCGCTGTCATCGAGCTCAATTCCGTTGTCATAGGCGGACAGGACATCGTTACCGACAAAGTCGTTTGCGCGCGCGCCAAGTTGGGCGGTCCGGAGGGCGTCGCCATATCCGGCAATGCGGTTGTGCGCGACGACATGACCGAAGCCAAACACCTCGATCCCCGTATCGTTAGAGTGAAGGCCATTATCGTCGGTATAGATCTGCGGCCACGCCAGGCGGCCCTCGAGAGTGTTGTCCGCGATATAGAAGTCCATCTGACCATCCCGCCCTCCGATTCCCAAAGTGGTGTTCTGGATACGAACCCGGCGCACCACGTTGGACACAGCGCCGGAGGTCTGGAAGCGGATGGCTCGAGAGGCGTTTCGGATGGTCAGGCGTTCGACGTGAACATAGCCTGCTCCGTAGATTTCCAGGACATTGCAGCCGGTGCAGTTTCCTCCGTCGAGGATGACATCCGCCTGGCTGGATCCGGTGATCACGATGGGATTTTCGGGGGTTCCCGAGCGGAACAGCATGAAGGCTCCGTTGTAGACGCCGGGAGCGAGGGTAATCACGTCGCCGGGCTGCGCATTGCTGAGCGCGGATTGGAAGGTGTTGACATCGGTTACGTTTCGCGTAACAGGAGCGAGCGGCCCCTTGGGCACGTCCCGGGTGGCGCCGGTGATGGTCAGGATGCGATCGACGCCGTCGGGGTCCATCGCGTGAAGCTCGATGTCGTAAGAGGTCGCGGGGCGGAGATCGAGCACGCTGCCGGCAAACTGAGTGGGAACGGTCCAGTTCGCGACGGTTTCCGGGTGCACGCGAAACAGCGGCAGCGCCGCCTTCCAGGTGGACGTTCCGGACCTGCGAAACCGGACCTCGACGGTGGCGTTGAAGTTGTCGTCACCGGTGATGGGAAGCTGAATCCCGAGGGCTGTGAGTGTGGGGCGATCGAGAACAGGCGTTCCAATATGGAGCAGGTTGTCGCCGAAGAGCGTACCAGAGAGTGCGGAAGTGAGGAGGAACACCGAGGATGCGAGCCGGCGGAACACCATGGAGAGATCGGCAGATCCTGAAGCAATCTGTAGGCAGGTCTTCTTTCGACGCCTCGCGCCTGGAGGCGCTCCGAATGCCATCCCACCGCTGTAGCACAATGGAGTAGTCCGGGTCGAGCACGGTGCGCGGAAAAGCGTGTATGCTCGCGGGGCCGCTGTCCAAGGAGAAAACATGATCGCCAGCAAATCTGCTATTCAGGAACTTTCCTTTTTCGTCAATGGGAACTGGGAGAAGGGCCGGGCCGAGGCATTGCATCCGGTGCGGAATCCGGCTTCGGGTGAGGTGATCGCGGAAGCTCCTTATGCGGGCGAGGGGGAAGTGGACCATGCGGTGCGGTGCGCGCATGAGGCGTTCCTGAAGTGGCGCGATGTTCCGGTGGTGGACCGGGTGCAGGTGCTCTACCGCTACAAGGCGCTGATGGAGAAGCATCACGAAGAGGTGGCGCGGATCCTTACGAGAGAGAACGGCAAGACGCTCGAGGATGCGAAGGCGAGCGTGCGGCGGGGCATACAGATGGTGGAGGTGGCGTGCGGGATGCCTTCGCTGATGATGGGCGATTCGCTGCACGATGTGGCGAAGGATATCGATTGTCATACGATTCGCCAGCCGCTGGGTGTCTGTGTGGGGATCTCGCCGTTCAACTTTCCGGCGATGGTGCCGATGTGGATGTATCCGTTCGCCATTGCGTGCGGGAATTCGTTCGTGTTGAAGCCGTCGGAGAAAGTGCCGATGACGCCGATGCGGACGGCGGAGCTGCTTCATGAGGCGGGGCTTCCGGCGGGCGTTTGCAACGTGATCCACGGCGGGAAGGAGACGGTGGATGCGCTGATGGCGCATCCGCTGGTGAAGGCGGTTTCATTTGTGGGTTCGACGCCGGTGGCGAGGTACGTGTACGAAACTTCGGCGCGGCACGGGAAGCGCGTGCAGGCTTTGGGCGGGGCGAAGAACCACCTGATAGTCACTCCCGGGGCGAATCTGGAGAGGACGGTGGAGGCGATCATCGGATCGGCGTTCGGCGCGGCTGGGGAGCGGTGCCTGGCGGGCAGCGTTCTCGTGGCGGTGGGAGACGTCGCCGGGCCGCTGCTGGAACTGCTGGTGAAGCGGACGAAGGCGATCAAGGTGGGCGACGGGAACGAACCGGGTTCCGAGATGGGGCCGCTGGTGACGGAGGACCACTGCCGGCGGGTGACCGGCTACATCGAGAAGGGTGTTGCCGAGGGGGCGACTCCGCTGGTTGACGGCCGCGTGGTGGAGGCCGGCAAGGGGTATTTCGTGGGACCCACCATCTTCGACAACGTGACTCCGGAGATGACGATCGCCAGGGAAGAGATCTTCGGTCCGGTGCTGAGCGTGATCCGGGTGAAGACGGTGGACGAGGCGATTGAATTGGTGAACCGGTGCCCGTTCGGGAATACGACGTCGATTTTTACGAGCGACGGAGCGGCGGCGCGGCGCTATGCGCACCGGATCGAGGTGGGGATGGTTGGGGTGAACATCGGCGTTGCGGCTCCGATGGCGTTTTTCCCGTTTGCCGGATGGAAGGCTTCGTTCTTTGGGGATCTGCATGCGCATGGGAAGGATGCGGTTGCGTTTTACACGGAGCAGAAGGTGATAATGACGCGGTGGTTTTGAGGGCCGAGGCGTTCAAGCCAACGGCGGCTGTTTCGGATCGCGCTTCACCCAGCGGAAGGCGGGGATGGAATTTTTCCAGAAGAAGTTTTCGGCGGCGGGGCGTCCTTTGGCGAGGAAGTAGGCCATGAGGATGTCGAGAGCCTGTTTGTTCCGGCCCGCGTAGACAAGGTAGTCTTCCCCGAAGGTGTCCCAAATGAAATCCATTGTGGGCTTGTAAGCGGCCGGATCGAACGGCCCCTGAGCGGCGGACCGGGGGCGGTAGAGGCCGGAAACCTTGGCGTAGGCTTTGCGATGCCGGAGTTCCTTGAGGTTGTTTGAATAACTTTTGAAAACGCCGGGGTCAGTGGGGAGCGCGAGGGCCTGGAGGTGGCCGACTACGACGCGGAGGTCCGGGACCTTGTCGGTGAGGCGGAGGGTCGCCTCGAAGAGGTCGAAGCGCGGGTTGGCCACTTCGAGGGTAAGGCCCGTCTGGGCGAATATCTTCATATTCCCGATGAATTCGGGCTTGTGGACCGCTGTGACCAGGTCATGCTGTTTCCAGACGTTGCCGTAGCGGATGCCGAGAAACAGCTTGTTGCGATGAAACCGTTCGAGGTATTCGGGGAAGTCCGGCTTCAGAGGGTCGAGGTCGCCGACAGTGCCGACAATCATCGGCTCACTTTCGATCATCATGAGGACCCAGAGGTTGTCCTCGAGCCAGGGGCTGGCCTCGACTTCGATGCCGCCGACGATGCCGAGAGGGATGGCCGTTTCGCGGAAATTGCGCGGCAGGAAGGGCGGGTTGTTGGGGGTGAAGGGGAAGGGCGCCCCCTGGGGACGGGTCTGGTCGTAGAGATGGAAGTGGGTGTCGATGATGGGGATGGGGGCAGGCTCGGCCGCGGCCATGGTTGCGGCCGCTCCGGCGAGAAAGGTTCGCCGGCTGAGCGCTTCCGGTATGCGGGCAGATTTGGTATCCTCGATCATTAGCTGCGGTCCCCCCTATTGCCCTGAATTTTATATCAGTTGGGGGCCCTGGTGCACGGGCTTTGCCCGGCCTTGGAAACGGGCGGCGCCTTCCGATGGAACTCCGTTCGCCCATTCTGCATCTATATCGTTAGCAAGGTATTTGGCTTGAGAGGATTACGCGTGCAAGCCGCGGCCGGAGCGGTCCATCCGGCGTTGGCGCGGCTGGATGTCATTTCCCGTCGTAAACCGAACATATACTTGGACTTTGCGTCGCGCGCGGGCCTCGAGGACCAGCCTGCCCGGCGGAGGGAAGATGGAAGACTTTCACGATCACGCTCTGTTTGAAACCTCTGATTCGCTCAGCCGCATTCTGAGCGAACAGGCGGAGCCTTCTGAATTTCCGGAGACCGAATTTCACGGCGAAGAGGCTGCACAGCCAGCCGTCGAACCCGTATCCACCGATGACCCCGTTCGCGTGTATCTGCGGGAGATGGGGACCATTTCCCTGTTGACGCGCGACGGGGAGGTTGCCCTGGCGCGGCGCCTGGAGCGCGGCAAACAGCGGGTGCGCAAGACTCTCTCTCGCGCCCCTGTGGTGCAGCGGCTGGTGCTGTCTCTCCACGAAGATGTGTTGCAATCGAAGCTGCGGCTGGACGATATCGCCGAAGTGGGTGGTCCCGACGGCGCGGCCAAGGAGCGCAAGCGCTCGGAAGCCATGCGGCGGTTTGCGGCGGTGATGAAGGTCCATAAGGAACTGACCGCATTGGAGAAAAAGCTGGCGGCCACGCCCGCGCGCCACGTGCGGGTGCAGGCGGAACTGCGCGCGAAGATGGTACGGCAGGGCATCCGCTTTTCCCAAGCGATCCGCGAGGTGCCGTTCTCGGCGGCCGGCTGGAGGATGCTCGACAGCGCCTACAAGCGAGCCGCGGAGGAGATCCTGACCCTGGAATCCGAATTGGCGCAGCTTCTGCTGCAGCACAAGGATTCGTCCTCTATCCGCGAAACCCGGCGGCTGCTGCGCGAGAAGGAAGCCGCTTTCGGAGCCAAGGCGGCCGATTGGCGGAAGGGCCTGAACGCCATCCACCGCGGCGAACTGGAAGCCCAACAGGCGAAGAAAGCTCTGGTGGAGGCAAACCTGCGCCTGGTGGTTTCCGTAGCCAAGAAATACGTGAACCGCGGCCTTCACCTTCTGGACCTGATCCAGGAGGGCAACATGGGGCTGATGCATGCCGTGGACAAGTTCAACTACAAGCTCGGCTACAAGTTCTCGACGTACGCCACGTGGTGGATTCGCCAGGCGGTGACGCGCGCCCTCGATGACCAGTCGCGGACCATTCGTATTCCGGTTCACATGAACGAGAGCCTGACGAAATTTGTGCGGGCCTCGCATGAACTCGAAAAGGAGTTGGGCCGCAGGCCGACCAATGAGGAAATCGGCGCGCGCATGGAAACCTCGGCGCAGAGAGTGCAGGAATTGCGGGCCATCTCCCGCGATCCGGTTTCGCTCGACCTCCAGGTGGGGCGCGACGGCGAGTCCGCCTTGCGCGATCTGATCGAGGACCGGTGGCGCCGTCCGCTGGTGGATACGCTGTTTGACAACAACGTCCGCGAGGAGACGGCCGGTGTGCTGAGAATCCTCCAGCCCAATGAGGAAAAGGTGATCCGGCTCCGATTCGGAATCGGCTGCGATCGCGAGCACACGCTGCAGGAAATCGCGCAGCAGTTCAATGTGAGCCGGGAGCACATCCGCCAGATCGAGGCGGAGGCGCTGCGCCGCCTGCGCAACCCGGAGTGCGCCCATCGCCTGCGCCCGCTGAGGAGCGTTCTGTAATCTCGTGAACCGAAGCCGCGCGGCGGATCATAATCAATAGTGTGAAGCTCGCTAGGGAATGATGTTCAATCCCGGCGTCTGTGTCGCCCCAGGAACTTCCAAGCCGGGCATCGGCACGCCCTGGAAGAGCCTTCGACAGGGCTTCGCCAGCCAGCGCGCCCAGCGGTTGGCGCTGCTCCGCCGGGCGCTGTCGGTGGCGATCCCGGTATTGGCGTACATCTGCCGGTAGAGCTTTGAGATGAGCACGAAGGCGAGCCGCGACTTGAGCGACTTGCAGCAATGCGCGCGCTTCCAGATGGCGCCGAGGCTGTAGAAGCGGTCCCAGACACCCTGGGTTCGCATTCGGATCTCTTCCGACGACATTGTAGGGTGTGGGGTGTAGAGCTTCGGCCTTCGCGAGCCGGGAATGAGCCAGTAGCGGGTAACGGGCACACCGTCCACACGCGGCGCGTTGCCGGCCTGCTCCTTTTCCCATTTCAGGAAATCCACGGTGCCTGGAAACGGTGTCATCATCACGAACTGGGCAAAGGTCACTCCGGCCTTCTGCGCGAGTTCCGCGGTCGCTTCAAAAGTGTCCGGGCGATCGGTAGACAAGCCGAAGATGAACGACCCGAGCACATGGACGCCATGGTCCTTGAACGTCTGCAACCGGCGCGTCAGGCTGTCACCGGACAGGTTGAAGTTTTTGAAGACGGACTTGAGGCCTTCTTCCGTAACAGATTCGATGCCTACCAGAGCGCCCTTGATGCGGGCCTTGCCCATCGCATCGAGGAACTGGGGATCCTCGGCTGCCTCCATGGTGATTTGCGTAAAGAAGACGGTATCGCCGGGAAGCTGCGCCAGCCGCTCCATCAGAAGGAAGCGCTCCGCACGGATGGATTTCAGCTCCGCCACGCGTTCCAGGTTGTTCTGCTTCTCCGCCAGGGCGATGTCAGTCAAAGTGACGGGGTAGAAGTTGTCATCGGCGAGGGCGATAAAACGGAATCCCATTCTGCGCAACTGTGTGATTTCGGTGATGACGGCATCGACGCTGCGCTGTCTCGGCTGTTGACCGTCGGTGCGCCAGACCGAACAGAAGGAGCAATGCTTCGGACAGCCGCGCACTGTCTGCACGGAGGCCCACATGTAGGAGTTTGGAGGAATCAGGTCCCAGCGGGCGCGGAGGAATTCAACGCCGCCAAGGCGGCCGCCCTCATAGATACGCCGGAGGGCGCCGCGGGTGATATCGTCGAGAACCATGCCCCAAGCTACGTCCCCGTCGCCCTTTACGACCGCATGGGCGGCTCCAAGTTCGTGCGCCTCCTCGGGGTAGAGGGTGGCATGAATGCCGCCGTAGACGACATAGGCGCCGCGCTCACGGGCGAGTTTTCCCACCTCGAAGCCGCGCAGGGCATTCGCGGTGTGGATACCGATGCCCACCACGTCGCCGGGTTGCACATCCTCGGGCCGGAGCGGTTCGAGGGTCTCATCGATGATGTGAGGGTCTCCGAACCTTCCAGGCGTTGCCGCGGCAAGCACATACAACCATCTCGGCGTGATCACGCCCACGCCAAAGGCAACATCGCTGGGATTCACCAGGTGAACTCGCATTCGTCATACCTCCTCAGGTCTCGCGCAGCAAGGCGTCGGCGCCGGTAAGGAAGGACAAATGCCCAACCCGGGTGAGCTTACGCCCCTTGATAATATCACCGGCGGGAGCGAAGCAGGAGTGCGGACTCTGAATTGGACGTTTCGCTGTTTTCGTCACCTCTCACCTTCCATTGCATCCCAACCAGCAGGACCGCATCTCATTGGGTGAGAGCGGAAAAATGTGATGAAGACAGTGTTGGCATTGTGGCTAGGTGTGATCCTTGGCAGCCAGGGACTTTGGGCGACGGATTTTACGGCCCAGGCGGCGAGCTTGCGCCATGCCGCGGACAATCACTTCTATAATCTCGAATATGATGCGGCATTAACAGATTACAGCAGGCTGATCGAGCTGAATCCCGCGGATCCGATATCGTACAACTCACTGGCGAGCGCATATTTATACAGGGAATTGTTCCGTCTCGGGCTGCTCGAATCGGCTCTGTTCGGCATGGAGAACCGGTTCCTCACCCAGAAGCGCGTCGAGATGGAGCCAAGCGCGAAGGCGGCGTTTCTCGAGGCCCTGGAAAACGCCCGCAGCGCGGCGGAAGCGATGCACGCGGCGCGGCCCGCGAGCGCAATACCGGATTATGCCCTGTGCACCAGCAGCGCCCTGCAGGCGACGGAGTATTTCATGATCGAGAAAGCGTGGTTCGCCGCCTTGCGCAGCGGAAAAAAGGCGAAAAACTACTGCGAAAACGCGCGGCGGAAGAATCCGGAATTTCTCGATCCTTACCTGACGCTGGGAGTGAACGAATACGTAGTGGGCAGCCTGCCGCTGCCGGTGAAGATTCTCGCGGCCATTGGCGGGGCGCACGGAAGCAAGAGCAAAGGAATCGAGTTCGTGCAAAGTGTGGCGGAGCATGGCGAGAGAGACCGCGATAATGCGCGGATCCTGCTGGCGGTGCTCTACCGCCGGGAAAAGCGGCCACTCGAAGCGGCGGCGCTGCTCCAGTCTCTATTTGCGGAGTTTCCCCACAACTACCTGTTCGAACTCGAGATGGTGCACGCCTATGCCGAGGCGCGGGATTTTCCGCGGGCAAAGGAGATTCTCTACAGCTTCCGGCAGATGGCAATCGCCGCCGGAGACCCGCTGCGCGAGAATCAGGCGATCCGGCTCGGCGAGCGGATCGAGCGTATGGAGACAAAAGGCCGCGACGAGTGATTGAATCAGGATACGATTCCCAGCGCGCGGGAGGCGGCGAGGTGGTCGCCTTCTTTAACGTAGATAACGTATCCGAAATGCCCCAGGCCGTCGGTCACCCCGCTCGAGGCATAGATATTGACACCCGCGTCGAACAGGGCCTTATGAACTTCAGCCAGGGCGCCGAGGTGGTCGTCGCCCTGGATCAGGAAGGCGTGCTGCGGAGCGGACATCTGCAGGCCGAGTTTCTCCAGGGCCGCGGCAAAGGCTGCTTCATTCTCCGGGAAGATGGTGAGTTCCACCATGGAACCATAGGGAACCGCGCTGAAGGCGAGCAGGTTGACATCCTCCGAAGCAAGCCGCGCCAGGAGTTCGTAGCCTTTGCCTGGCTTATCTTCCAGGCGCACGTAGTAGTAGCGCACGCGCCGCACAAAAGACATGAGGTATCTCCTCCAACTCCATCCTACAGCCGCTCGTCGGGGCGTTCACCCAGGGTGACCTTCACCTTGATTTTCCTGCCGCCGCGATAGATGGTCATATCGAGGGTATCGCCGGGCCGCTTGTTGTTCAACACGCGGGAGAGCGCATCGGGGCGTTCCACGCGCTGGCCTTCCAGTTCCATGATGAGATCGCCGCCGATGCCGACTTCGGTGTTGCCGACAATCACGTAGCGGCGGGCTCCGCGCAAACCGGCCTGGTCAGCGGCGCTGCCCTGGCCGACATCCTGCACGAGCAGTCCGCCTTCAGCGGGCAGTTCGAGAAGCTCGGCGAGATCGCCGAAGACGGGGAGCACCGTCACGCCCAGCCACGGCCGGCCGAATTTCCGGCCCGCCTGGAAATCCACGAGCATGGACTTGGCGCGGTTGATGGGCATGGCGAAGCCGATGCCGATGTTTCCGCCGGGTCCGTAGATGGCGGTGTTGATGCCGATGACATTGCCCTGCGAATCAAGCAGCGGTCCGCCGGAGTTGCCGGGGTTGATGGCGGCGTCGGTTTGTATCATCCCCTCCAGCCGGCGGTCGTTCTCATCGCGCAGTTCCCGCCCGAGAGAGCTGATGATGCCGGTGGTGAGGGTGCCTTCGAGGCCGAACGGGTTCCCAATCGCCAGAACCTTCTGCCCCACTTGCAGCGCGTCCGACTCGCCGAGGCGAAGAAACGCCAGTTTCTTTTTGGGCTCAATCTGAATCAGCGCCAGATCATTGCTGGGGTCGCGGACCAGAATCTTTGCCTTGTACTTGGTCTTGTCCGCCAAGGTGACGATGACTTCGGGGGCGGGGCCGCTGACGACGTGATAGTTGGTGAGAATCCGGCCCGTGGCATCGATGATGAACCCTGAGCCCGTTCCCGGTTCCGGGATAATCTGGCCGAACCAGCCGCGGCGGTACACGGTGCTCGAAATGTTCACCGTCGCCAGGTGGGCGCTCTTGTAGATTTCGATGTTGTTCAGTTCATCCGGGCTGAGCCCCGCGCCCTGGGCCACGGAGGGTCCGCTCCAGAGCGGCCCCGAATTCGAGGTGGCGGAACGGAACCATTTCGGCGGGTCCCATTTCCGCGTCGTCGTCACCCAAATGAACGCGCCGGCAACCAGCAGGGCCAGCATCAAGGTACGAAATCTCATTGCGCTATACTCCGTAGCTGCTCATACACACGTTCCGTCTGGTGCACCGTATCTTCCTTCGTTCCCGAGGTATCAATCACGAAATGGGCATATTTTCTTTTTTCCTCGAGCGGCATCTGCCGCTCGAGCCTCGCCGCCACTTCCTCCCGTGACGCGTGGTCGCGCGCCATCGCCCGCTCGATCTGCTGCTCCGGCCGGCACCAGGCCAGAATCAGCCGGTCATACTCCCGGTAGCCGCCCGTTTCGATATGGATGGCCGCTTCCACCACCGCGATTCCTTTGGGATCCCGCGCGGCGAACGCGGCCAGCATCTGCTCGATCCGGCGGCGGACCGGGGGATGCACAAGGCTGTTCAACACAGCCAGTCGCCCGGGATCGCGAAACACCTCAGCCGCAAGCTGCCGTCTTTGAATGGCTCCTCTAGCATCCAGGATACCGCTGCCGAACTCACGAATCACCGCCTCGTAGGCTTCTCCGCCCACCTCGAGCGCCTCGTGGCCGATCAGGTCGGCCTGAATGAGGAAACATCCGAGGCGTTCGAGGGTCTTGCCCACGAAGCTCTTGCCCGAAGCCAACCCTCCGGTGAGCGCTACTTTCAACAATCGCGGCCCCTTTCGTAACGGATGGGGCGCTCATCACGTCTAGGAAGGGTGCTGCGCGTGCTGTGCCTGAGTTTGTGCCTCGCCGCGACGCTGGCGGGCGCGGATCTCGATCCGCGGGCATCCCGCAAGCTGGAGGACGCCGGGCCGATTCTGGCCGCCGCCTGGACGCAGTATTTCCGCAATCTCGTCCCACCTCCCCAACCGCCGCGCGTCATTCCGATCACCCGGGCTGCCTCGAGCGCCTGCGGCAAGCTCCCTTCCGGAAATGCCTACTATTGCCGGAAGGACCATTCCATCTACTACGATACAAACTTCCTCGAATCTTTACGCCGCCGCATTGCGGACACGACGGGGACCGATGCCGATGCGACGCCGATTGTGGTGCTGGCGCACGAATTCGGCCACGCCATCTATGCGCAGATTTCCGGGGGCGCCGATGCCTCGCGGCCTTACCAGCGGCTGACGGGGTATGGGCAGGAAAAGATGGCCGATTGCTTTGCCGGCGCCGTCACCCGTTCGGCGTATGAAGCCGGATTGCTGGACACGGTGAATCTACAGGAAGCCGAGCAGACCATCATTGCCGCCGGCGAACCGCAGACCTTCGCCGAGCGCTACTTCAACCGCCACAAGAACGCCTATCCGAACTGGCGCATCCGCCGGGACAGCTTTCTCTCCGGCTTTCGCAACGGGGCGGAATCATGCGATGCCACGAGCATAGAGAACCTGAACCTGCGGCGGAGGTGAGAGGCCCGGAGCGTGCGGCCTCGACAAAACGGGCGCGTCACCAGAGCATCCGGCCCGCGCCCGAGGTTCTCGACCGTTGCGTGATCTTACTTAATCTTGTAGGTGCCGTCGGCGAGTTTCTCGCGGTGGGCGGCGTGGCATTGCTTGCAGGTGGCGCCGAGCTTGCCCATCGCGGTGTGGACAGCTTCGGAGTTGCCTCCCTGAGCTGCCGTCGCGAGTTCCCTGGATGCCGTTAATCCCTCGCTGCTCCATTTGGCCCCGTCCGCCATCTGCCGCGCGGCGAAGAAGCCTTCTAACCCCTCGTAGGCTTCGGCCATCGCCTTGGCGTGCGTGGCCACGTCCGCCATGGAGTTGGCCTGCATGGCCTTGCGAAGACCTCCCATGTGATCGCCGGCTGCTTTCATCTTCGCCGTGAGCCCGTGCTCGTCGAGCGCGAGCAACAGCGAAGCCCCCATCAGGGCGCCGAGCAAGCCGGCCGCAACCATCTTCTTCATTCGGTTTGGTACCTCCCAGGTTTGATCGGAAAAAGGTATTCTACATCGGATTTGGGGCTCGGCAGCAGGTGGCGCTGATTAAATTCCCTCAACCCAGGGGGTTGTGTGCGTGCGATAATGGGAGGTTCCCGGGGGCGGTTAGCTCAGTTGGTTAGAGCGCCTGCCTTACAAGCAGGAGGTCCGCGGTTCGAGCCCGTGACCGCCCACCAATGCCCTCAATCAGATACAAGAAAGGCCCACCAATCTGGTAGGCCGTTGTGACGCGGTTTGTGACTTTTTCTCGCATTCGCGAACAGCACCTGCGCTTAACCTAAACGGAGGGGGCTGCGGCTCTGCCGACAGGCAGCAGTGGTTTGATATTTCCGGCAATCGATTCGGGAGCCTGATTGATCATGAAGGTACGTTGCAGTTTTTGGCATTCTCAACACGAACGATGGCAAGTTCGTAGGCCAAGGGGCCGAGTACCTCATCGTCAAACTCGGCGCGCCATAACGCTCGCCAGCCGCTTTGAGAGACTCATCAGACAAAGACCACGGCTTCGCCGTGGATAAGCGAAGCGTTACTGAGCGGCAAGTGCATCTACGCCTGCCGCGCAGACCGTTTAGAATTCCAGGAAATATCTATCCAGGATAAAGGTGAGCACATATGCGCTCTCCTGCTTCCGAAGGGCGGAGTCCCGATCAAACCAAAGCCAACCGCATACTGTCTCGCCCGGATAGAGTGTGTTCGCCTTCAAAGCCACACTCTGAATCCAATCAGCCTGCTCCCTGGCAGCCTCACGCCTTTGAAGTGTGCGCAAGGCGGCGAGCCGCCGTTCCTGATAGTCCGGCGCCGTCGTTACATGAGTAGCCGTACCGGAAACGGAGCCAAACCCTCCTGTCCCGAAGTAAGTACCGCTGTAAGTAGATTGCGTTGTTGTGGCCGTTCTCTGCATAGCAGATAGGGCCTCATCGAGAGCGCTGTAGAATCTGGCCTTCCACTCGATGGACGCTATCATCTTCACCGGATCACGAGGGGCGAGAATCTTCGGCTTCCTTCCTGGGATCGCAATGTAGAAGCGCTCCGGCAAAACATTAACCGGACCGCCGGTCTGATTGTCCACCATCACCATAACTACATTCGCTCCAGACGCTTCAAATAACGCGGTCGAAAGAGTCAGGCCATCCAGACTGATCGTCCTAAAGTACCTGCCATCAACGTATTCTGACCACGAATTCGGGGTGCCGGGTCTCCATCGCAGGGCCTTCTGGCTAAAGTTCTGGGCAGAAGCCGGCGGGACCCGCGAGGGTAGTCTGCTGAGTGTCCATGCCCCAACTGTAGCGGGCGGATTGCTGGGCTGCTGAAACGTATGCGTCGGGGGATAGGGTGCGGAATCGTTAGGCCGAGGTACCTCGCAGATATCTCGAATGCCTCCTCCTGATACGCCCGCTTCTACCATCGCCCTGGAACATTGGCCGCTATCATCCGTGACGAGCCAAACCGAAATTATCCGGTCAAGGTCGGATTCTAGTCCATTCCTCTGAATGATAGCTTTGACCCTTTCCAGTCCTTGCCCGTCTTGTCCCATAGCAATCCCCATATGAGCCCATAGCAGCACTGGCCAAGCCAAGGAGGATCTCATCTTTCCCTCTCCTAAATGTCGCTCTCAGAGACTTTCCATCTTAGCGCTTTCGGCTGAGCCTGGGAATTCTTGCCAACTCCTCCTTAACTCCTCCTTGAGCAGCGGAATTAGGGTCTTCTATCGTCCAAATCGGCGTCATAACTCCATAACCAAGCCGGTCCGCCGATAGCGTGCGCATAAACACGTCTGTCCGTACCGGCAGGCGCAATTCCTGTCCCCCTGCACTGGAAGGCTGCAAACACGATTAGGTCAAGGCGCGAGTATGGCACGATCGACAAACACAGCCATTTGCCCCCGCGTGGTAGGATCATTCACGCAATACGTTGTTGCCGTGCAGCCGTTCGTGATCCCCAGTTCCTTCAACTTCTGCACGTAGGAAAAGAACACGTTCCCAGGGGGCACGTCATCAAACAGGGGCACCGCAAAGAAGGGGAACGACTCGGCATAGGTCACACCGAGTCTCGCCCGCACCACAAAAGCGGCCATCTGCCCCCGCGTTACGGTGTCATCGGGGCAGTAGGAGGTGACAGTGCACCCGTTGGTTACGCCCAACTCGCGCAGTTTTTGGATGTAGCGGAAATAAGGATGTCCCGTTCCAACATCAGCGAAGAAGGGCTGATTCGAATACGGGAAGTTCTCCCCCAGCAAGGCTCGGATCAGAAACGCCGCCATCTCCGAACGAGTCATTGGTGCCTCGGGGCAATACTGGGAGCCTCCGCAACCAGGGCTGATCCCGTTCAACTTCAAGAGGGTGATCGAATCGAAAAACAGATAGCTCGGTGGAACATCGCTGAACCACTGGGGCGTTTGCCCCTTCTGAACTATCTGCCACCACTGCCCACCCACGGTAATGTAGCCGACCCGAGGGCTGCTATCGGGATTTGCTGGCACGGAGTAGCCCAGGGTGCCGTTGCCGGTGCCAGACGCCGCGCTGGTCAGAGTGATCCATGCTGGCGTTGCAGTGGCCGTCCACTGGCAATTGGCGTTCGACGCCGTTATCGCAATTTGGTATGTGCCGGCCGAGACGGGCAGAACCAAATCCGTCCCGGACACATTGAATTGGCATCCACCGGGAGCCTGGGTAATGGTGTAGGACACCCCGCCAATTGTCAGGATCGCCGTGCGGGGTGTTCCGTTGGTGTTCGAATCCACGCGAAACCGCACCACGCCATTCCCGGACCCAGATGCACTCGAGAGAATGGTCACCCACGGAGCATTTGAAGTTGCCTGCCATGAACAACCGCTGCCAGTCGAGACGCTCACCTTCCGAATGTCCCCGGATGAGGCGACACTTGTGGAGTTGCCGCTCAGTTGGTAGCTGCAAGCCGGCACGGAGGTGAACTGTGCCGAGATGCTTCGAGGTGCGCTCATTACAACACTGGCAGGGTTCACGCTGCCCGAAAGGTCTCCGCTCCACCCCACGAATTGATAGCCGCTTGCGGGGATCGCGGTCAACTGGACGGTGGAACCCGATGGGTAGAAACCGTCGCCAGTTTGGGGCGATACGGTCACGGAACCCCCGCCCGAAGGCGCCGCCGCGGTCGTCAGCAAGTATTGGATATTGAAGCTGGCTGCGTAGGTCGTGGGGCTTGTCGGTGTCGTTATGGTGTGGGATGCAGCCCCACCGTCACTCCAAGAGTTGAAGACATATCTTCTGTCTGAGGACGTTTGTGGGGAAGTGCCACTAATTGAATGTAATGCCCCGGCCTGCCAAGAGAATGTTTGCGGAGCAACCGAATGTACTCCGTCCACCACAATTTCGAGACCTGACGGAGAGGTGTTCACCACCACCTGAATCGGAGCCGGTGAGATCAGGAACCCATGGGTTTGTCCATTAATCGACCCTCTCCCGACGATCTGGCCCAGATCATTGACACTTACAGCCTCAAAGAACAACCAACCCTCGGCTCCAATCATCGAAGCGCTTATATTGGTAACCTGCCCATTCTTGAAAGACCAGACATTGCCAGTGCTATCGCATGGCGCTACTCCAACGACCTGACCCAAGTTGTTGAGACCGTACGGCGGACAGAACCTCTCGACACCGATAACTTGAGGAGGCTGCCCCAACCCTGGCCAAAACAAAGCTACCGATCTTGCCTCGGTAGAACTTCCGGAGATGGCCCAACCAACAGCTTGATCGGAATCATTGATTCCATTGACATAATGCTGCCAGCCATCGACGTACTTCAAGAAAGGGATAGCCTGGGGCGGTCGAAACAGATATGGATCGGGCTGAAGAGTTCGCCCAACAATGTCGCCATTGCTGTTTATTGATGTGGCTCCAATAAGGATCACATCGGTGCCCGCGTACCTGTTATAGGTAATGTCAGTGAATGAGCCAGTCTCATAGACCCATGACCCACCGCCGGTCTGCCCTACGATCTTCTCAGTGTCATTGATATCCCTGGCGGTGGCCAAATTGCTACCCCCTATGGTGGGGGGATTATAAAGGGCCTCCATGGAACCGGTGTAGAGAAATGCGAACGAACTTGGGAAGGTTGTCCCAGCACCGCTGACACCAACAATATCGCCTCGCGTATTCATCCCGTAGGCAGTGCTGATCTCTCCTCCAACCGTGCCCAGGTCGGTAACGACTCCGTTCTCCCACTTGGCAGCATGTTGGTAGCCGTTCGCAGCGGTTATGTTCCCGGCTATCTGCCCGTGGTTGTTGATGGCAACCGGTGTGAAGGCACCTAGGTCAGTCAAGGTATATTGCGCCTGCCCGAATGCGGCGCAACTGCCACACGTCAACAGGACCATGACCCTAGCCTTTAGGAGCACGAGTAAAGGGTGAAGCAAGTTTATCAAAATCGCGGCAAACGCATGGCCGGGGAATTGTGCACTCGGTTCCCGTTGAGCGGCACGTGTTCATCGGAGAATTAACACCCCTTGCCTGCCGGGGGCACCCTTTAGGCGATTTTGGGGTTGCCGGGGGATGGCCGGTCTGGGGCAGGTGCCTTCTGCCCTGCCCCTCTGAGGGTGGAGCATAGCGAACGCCGCCCCGGAAGGAGACTCACGACTCACGTTTGGGCTTGCTCTTTCCATGGATGCGGATCTTAAAGCGGTTGTTCCTACTCTCGCATCTTGTGACGTGGATTGTGACCGCAACCACGCGTGGAGCACCGACTGTGACGGAGAATTACCATTGGATCCTGTAAACAGGACCTTTGGTAGTGTTTGGTACCCACTCTGTAAACATACGCTCCACACCTTACAAGCAGGAGGTCCGCGGTTCGAGCCCGCGACCGCCCACCAATGCCGTCCGCAACAACCACCCCGTCCGGTCCTGGTACTCGCCATCCACTTAGCGGTTACGCTATACTGACCGGACAGATTGCCATCGCAGCTAGAAATTGCATCGAACGGCACGCAGTGGATCAATTCCTACGCGCTCGTGACGTACATTCCTGATCCGCTCGGCAGGTTTCTCGATGATCTTCGCCGGAAGCTTGCGCCGGAATGTAATCCTCACGCGCACGTGACGCTGATGCCGCCGCGGCCGGTTTTCGGGCCGGCGGATGAGGCGTGGGACCAGATTCATGAATACACGAAGACTCTTCCCGCATTCCGCCTCCAGGCAACGGAGATCCGTGTGTTTCCGGAAACGAATGTGATCTACATTGAACTCGGAATGGGGCGTGAGCAGTTACTGGAAATCCACACGGCGCTGAACCACGGCCCGCTGTACTTCGCCGAGCCGTTCGACTACCACCCGCACATCACGCTTGCGCAGGAGTTGCCGGTGACGGCGGTTGCGGATGCCGCGCGGCTGGCTGAGGACATGTGGCGGCAGTTCCCCCATTCGCGAGTCTTTCCGGTGGAGGAACTGACCTTCGTGCAGAGCACCGTGGACAAGTGCTGGAAGGATCTCGCTTCGGTGCAGTTGGAGCGGGTCTCCGTGGTCCGGTAGACAGCCCTAGTCCTTTTGAGGAACTCGCTCGCACAACGCAGCTTCGCCGGCCGCGCCGTGGGATGGAACACAGAGGCGTCCCCAGGAGTGGGGACGCGGCAGGCAAGAGAGTGCCTGCGCCACATGAAATCAGTATGTTCGGGCTACCAGGGCGTAAAGTACATCCGCGAGAGAAAGACCGCCATTTGTCCCCGCGTGTTGGTATCGTTCACGCAGAACTGGCCTCCTCCGCAACCGCTGGTGACGCCAAGCTGCCTCATCTTCTGAATGTATTGAAAGAAGATGTTGCTTGACGGAACATCGGTGAAGTAGGGAGTGGTTGGGGCCTCGAAGGTGGAGCCGAACTTGGAGCGGATGAGGAACACCGACATCTGGCCGCGCGTGACGGACTGATCGGGGCAATAGTCGAGGAGGTTGCAGCCGGTGGTGATGCCCAACTGGCGCAGTTTCTGGATCCACTTGAATTGCGGATGGCCGGCCGGGACGTCGCGGAAAAAGGGCGCGGCGGGGAAGAGGAAGTCATCGGTGCCGAGCAGGGAGCGGACGATGAACACCGCCATCTGCCCGCGAGTGGTGCTGTCGTTGGGGCAATACATGTTCGGCGCGCAGCCGTTGGTGATGTTGTTGGCTTTGATGATGCGCACGTAGTCGACAAACGGGTCGCTTGCGGGGACATCGGTGAAGGGGGCGACAAAGGACGTGCCCTTTTGCAGGAGTTGCACGACATTGCCGGCCACGTACACGGTGCCGGTCCGGGGATCAGCGCTTGGGTTGGGGCTGACGGTGTAGTTGAGAGAGCCGGCGCCGACGGTGAGCGGAGCGGAGGTGAGGTTGATCCAGGGGACGCTCGAGAAGGCAAACCAGGTGCACCCCTGGTCAACGCCGACCCCGCCGCCGCCGCCTTCCGCGGGATAGGATGTGCCGGTGGGGGTGACGTTCGTCACGCATTCGTGGACGCCGAAGTCGCCCACCCTGGTGACGAAACCGTCGCCCAGCCCTTTGTTGGTGGTTTGGAAGACGTCGGAAGTGATGGGGTAGTCGCTCGAGAACGTCTGCCCCGCGACATAGACATCGCCGGTGATGTCCTGGGCCACGCCGTTGATGACATCCCAGAAGACGCCGCCGAGGACGGTGGAAAAGCGCAGGCTGTTGGCGAGAGGTTCGAGCACGGTGAGGAACCCGTCGGGCAAGGCGGCGCTGCCGGAATATCCGAACGCATCGCGGGTGACAGGGAAGTTGCTCGTCTGCGCCGAGCCGGCGATGATGAGATAGCCGCCCGGAAGTGTCTTCACGCCTTTGGCGAATTCGATTCCCGGCGAGCCAACCAGGCCGGACGCGATAAGCGAGGAAAGCGTGCTGTTGAAGCGCGCGACGAATGCGTCGCCGGTTCCCTGGACGGTGCGGCTATAAGCATTCGCCGTGGTGGGAAAGCCCGTGCCTGCCTGGCCGGCGATGACGACGCGCCCTTCCTTCTCGAGGGTCAGGGCGAAGGCGCTGTCGGAAGCCGCGCCGCCGAGCAGTGTGCTCAACAGCACTCGCTTGCCATCCTGGCTGAACTTGAGGACGAATGCGTCCTCGAGGCCGCTCTGTGTGCGGCTATAGGCTCCGGGCGTTGTCGGGAAGTCGGCGGAAGTGGTCCCGCCGGCAATCCAGATCTCTCCGGCGGGGTCGATGACCATGGCGTTGGGCGTGTCTATGCCAAGAGCGCCCCCGAAGTAGGTGGAGAACGTGAGGGTCACCCCTGTCGGGTCGAACTTGGTGAGGAAGCCGTCGTAGGAGCCGCCATAGGTGGTCTTATATGCCCCAGGCGTGGTGGGGAAATTGGTGCTGTTCGTTTGGCCCGCGACGGTAACATAGCCCGCGTAGTCGACGCCGATGGCTTTGCCCACTTCCTGAGTATCACTGGTGCCGAGAAAGGTAGACCAGGTGAGGACGTTGCCGTCGGGAGAGAGCTTGCTGACGAAGGCGTCCTGGACGCCGGAGAAATTTTTCTGGTAGGCGTTGTTTGTGACCGGATAACCGAAGGAGCCGGTGAACCCGGTGATGTAGGCGGCTCCCGTCGCGTCGGCGACCACGCTGGTGGCCTGGTCTTCATTCTCCCCACCGATGAATGTGGAGTAGACCAGCACCTGTCCGGTGACGTTGAGTTTGGTGACGAACGCATCGTTGAAGATGCTGGTGATGGTGTTCTGGATGGGGTGGAAGAGAGGGAAGTCGGCGGACTTGGTGTAGCCGGCAAGATAGGCCGGGCCTCCCGCATCGACAGTGATGCCGAGCACCTCCTCGCCTTGCGTGCCGCCGAGGAAGGTGGAGTAGACGATGACAGGGTCGATCACCAGCGGGAGTTTGCGGTCCCATGCGGCGAGTTCGAAGCGGAAGCCGCCAGCCTCGCCGTTGCGATAGCGGGCGGCTACGGCAACGCGCTTGCCGTCGATCTCCTGGTAGACAAGCGGCCGGTGCTGGCGGATGTCGCCGGCGGATGTCGAGAGGACGAGGTCTCCCGATTCATCGACGCGGATGCGCTCAGCGCCTTTCCAGGAGAGTTCAATGACGCTCGGGTCGGCTCCGGGAGCGACCACGAGGTCGTATTCCAGGCGATTTTCGCCGCTGTAGTAGACCGCGTCGATGCCCTCATAGACCTCGGGGAAGCGGACGCGCGCGTAATGGGGAACGTTGGTGCGCCACTGAGAGGGGTCCTTGCCGCGGAAGTAGTTGCTGATGCCGGGGAGTTTCTGCTCGGGGATGGCGGGTTTAGGATTGCGGGCGTTGAGGAAGGTCAACTGGAGCGGCTGTTTCAGGCCGCTGCTGACGAACCAGGCATCTTTGCCTGTGAGCAGGGTGAGAAACCCTCCGCCGCGCGAAAGGAACCGGACGGACGGGTCGGCCTGGCCGACATTCGGCTCGAAGTATAAAGGGACGCGGCTCAGTTGTTGTTTGCCGCTCTTATCAATGGCCGCGCGGGCGGCGCGGTCAGGTTGCGGAAAGAAAGGGGTTGTGGGCAGTTTCGGGGGAAGAGTCGCAGAGTGTCCGGCCGCTGCTACAGGGAATGCCGCGGCAAGGAAAAAAGCCACGGAACAAAAGATCCTCCGAAAGGTTCGCACATGCGGCGATCCTTTTCTCATAGTGGTTACTCCTACAAGGGTATTCCTCTATCTTAAGCCGTTCCAGACCGCGCCGTGGCGCAGAGCAGTCCCGTCAGGTTGCCCGGAAATCGTACGGGCCTGCCGCGGCGCGGGCCACGCAGGCACGTGCGAGAAAATAGGATTATGGGAACGATATTCAAAGCCGGCGATCACGTGAGTTGGAATTCCGAAGCCGGCCGGGTCAGCGGCCGCATCGTGCGGGTGCACACGAGCGACGTGAACTACAAAGGCTACACCCATCATGCGAGCGAGGATGATCCGCAATACGAGATCAAGAGCGACAAGACCGATCACATCGCTCTGCACAAGGGTAGAGCATTGCGGCATATCGGCGGCTGACCGCCAATAGTCCGCGCATGAAAACAGCGTTCTACACGATCGGCCATTCGACACGTTCCATCGACGAGTTCGTCAGTATGCTGAAGAACGTTGAAGTCACCTTCGTCGTTGATGTTCGAACCGTGCCGCGGTCGCGGACCAATCCCCAGTACAATCGCGACGTCCTGCCTCAATCGCTCGCGTCATTACAAATCGGATATGAGCACATTGCGGCGCTCGGGGGCTTGCGGGGCAAGGCCCGCAATGTGCCGCCGGGCGTCAATGCTTTCTGGCGGAATGCGAGCTTTCACAACTACGCCGACTATGCGATGGGCGACGATTTCCGCGACGGGCTCGCCCGGTTGCGCGAACTTGGCCGCGGCCGGCGCTGTGTCATCATGTGCGCGGAGGCGCTGTGGTGGCGATGCCACCGGCGCATCATCACAGACCACCTCCTGGCGGCCGGCGAAGAGGTGTTTCACCTCGTTGGCCCGGGAAAGGTAGAGCAGGCGCGTATGACGGCTGCCGCGCATCGGGACGCTTCGGGGAATCTGACTTATCCCGCACGCCCTGAGGACACAGCCGGATTGCAGGTCAACCCGCGAAACGGAGGATAGTTCCGGTGTCAGAAGCGGCCCAGAGGGAAGCGGGGGTATCGCCGGCAAGCCAGAGCCTCCCCGCCTGAAGCGGCGTATCGAGGGGCATCTCTTTCCAGTTCGAGAAATCGTCCGTGGTGAGGAAATGCACGGCGCCGAGAGTGGATTCCCTGGGGTCCGGCGGAGGCTCGATGGCGGCGAGCACGGCGTGGCCGCCGGGAAACACGAGAAGGTCGGTGACGGCGCGATCTTTTTCGCGGAAGACGCGGCCGGACCGGCCGGTCCGCAGGTCGATGGAGAAGATTTCGCCAGGGTACTCGAAGGCATCGTGAAACTCGATGAGGGCGAGTCCCCGGCCGTCTCGGGCATAGCGGACGCGCGTGATGCTTCCAAACAAGGAAGTGGTGGAATGTTTCCACGTCGCTCCGCCATCGCGGGTTTCGAGAGTGATCGAAGCGGAGGGCCATTCGGGCCGGCGCAGATCGCGCTGCGGATCGCGCCAGGCAGGCAGAGGGCCCGTGCGGCCGGTGCGGGGCGGGTGTGAGACTCCGGTGATCATGCCGGCGCGAGGCGTTACAAAGTCGATCCAGTGGTAGGTGGTGTATTCCGCATTCGTAGTGGGCCCAGCGGCGGCCGGAAGCGGATTCCACGTGCGCCCGCCATCAGCGGTTTCGACGATGGTCTTGTTGCCGCCGAGCGCATAGCCGTGGTCCGCGGTGACGAAATAAACGCGAGTGAGGGATTCGTGCCTGTACTGGAGTTTCCATGTTTGCGCCATGTCGCTCGAGCGCCACAGACCGCTCCGGGATGCGAACCAAAGGTCCTGCTCCCCGGCAAAGCAGAGAGAAATGGGAGGATCGGGAAGGGGATGAGTTGTCCATGCTTTGCCGTCCTTGCTGAGCAGGATCAGCGGCTTCTCCTCGCGGCCGGCCGCCGCAAGGAACCCATTCCCCGATCGCGCGAAATCAGCCACAGTGACGGGACGCGAGGGCTGATGAACCACCATCCAAGCGGGCTGCCCGGCAGCGGAAAGAAAAGGAGAAACGAGCAGACCCGCGGCGGCGCGGCGGCTGAGCGATCGGCTTTTCATCGGACAAAACGACCCGGCGGAAAGCTGAAGGCTGAAGCCTGGCTGAAAGCTTTCCGGGACCATCTACTAAGCCCGCGGAGTGATCGGGCCCGAAGAGAGCACAAGCTCGGCGTGACTCACTGCCTCGACGGCTTCGCCCGACATGCGCGCGAGCACGAGCAGGCAGCCCACCTGCTCGCCCACCGTGGTGAGCACTTCCATTTCGTTGCCGGTATGCGCATGCGGCTGGCGATGCTGGACGTTGATGACGCCGACGACGCGGTTGCGCGCGATGACGGGGGCGGAAAGGAACGCCTCGTAGGTGTCTTCCGGCAGATCGCCGAAGAACTTGAAGCGCGGGTCATTGTAGGATTCGCGCGAGATGGCGACCATGCGGCGCTCGCGCGCCACCCATCCGGTGATGCCTTCGTTGAGCTTCAGCCGCACCTTGCCGATGGTCGAGGGATGCGGCGTGTTGGAAGCGCACAGCACGAGTTCGTCGTCGTCGATGAGATAGACGAGGCAGGAATCGCAGGCGGTGTATTCCACGATGAGGTCGACGATCCCCAGCAGGACTTCCTGCAAACTCATCTCGCGCACCATGAAGCGGCTTACCTTTTGAAACAGCCGCAGTTGTTGTTCCGTGCGTTCGAGACGCGCCTCCAAATCCTTCAGCTTTGGCACTACCCCATTATCCCAAACGGAGGTGAGGGTGGGAGGCGCAACGTTGCGAAAAAACGCGCTGTTGTCTTGCGTTTTGCCCGTACCCCATTTAGTATGAAAGTTCGAGTTCGCAAGCCGCATTCTCTCCCCCGGCGGCTGGCGTCGAATGCGCTCGGCATGGGACACTTGCGAAAGTAGCCCGGCGGCGAGTGCCGATTCCAGGAAGGAGTCTTCCCAAATGTGGTCCCGTCGTAAAGAGGAAGAATATACGCCCAAGCAATCCTACACTCCGCCGTCGCAAGCGGACTTGACCAAGGAGGGAATCCCCATGTCCACAATGCCCACGCGCTCCCCCGAGCCCGAAAGCTATCGCCCTTCCACCTCTGCGTCCATCGGCAAATCTGTCATGATCAAAGGCCAGATTATCAGCCGGGAGGATCTGTATCTGGACGGGGAATTGGAGGGCACCGTCGAGTTGCAGGAGCACCGGCTGACCATCGGGCCGAACGGCCGGGTTCAGGCGAATGTGAAAGCGCGGGAGATCGTGGTCATCGGCACGATGCACGGCAATGTCGAAGCAAGCGACAAGGTCGAGATCCGCAAGGAAGCCCGGCTGGTGGGTGACATTCGCACGGCGCGCATCTTTATTGAAGATGGCGCTTACTTCAAGGGGAGCATCGACATCATCAAGCAGGATGTCGGCAAGCCGCAGCCCGCGCCTCCGGCTCCGCGGCAGCAGGCCGCCGCAGCCGCCGCCGGCACGACGGCCAACCAGGTAACCGAAGTCAAGCGATAAGCGGACTTACAGACGCCCCTGTGGACGCCTCCACGCGCATGCAGGGGCAGAGGTGTTTTTCGCAACCTTGTGGAGAGACAGGCTGAAGTCGATTTTCGGAAGTGACGAAGCGCTCCCCCGCGCCTCGGGGAACGGACAGCCGTCCGGCGCCTCATTATCCGGAAATCAGCCCTGGCCCGCGGGTTATCCCGCCGAGGAAACCACCCGTCTGAGCCGCGGTCTCGAGCAGTTTCTGCTCACGCTGCGCGATCAGCCGACCTGCGCGGTCCTTGATCTGTGCGGCGCGAATCAGGCCAATATCAACTACATCACGAACCTCGGGCACCGCATCAGCTCCGAGAGCATCCTGCACAGCCTGGACACCATCTGGAACGATCCGAATCTGTCGGAGTCGCGAAAGATTGCAGAGTTTGTCGAGCAGACGTTCAACTATCACGCGAGCACGTTCGGCGGAATCCTGGTGTGGGACACGCTGCAATATCTTCCGGCGCCCTTGCTCGAGGCGGTGTTGGAGCGGCTCATGCTGTTGTTGAGCCCCGGGGGGATGGTGCTCTCCTATTTTCAGGCAGACGAGAAGGTGCGCGTGGCGCCTGCCTATTCGTATCGCATTGTCGACGGGAAGACGGTAATGCTGTCTCCGCGAGGCCTGAGGAACCGTGAGCAATACTTCAACAACCGCGCGATTGAGAAGTTGTTTGAAGGCTGTGGGGCGGTGAAGTTTTTCCTCACGAGGGACCACTTGCGGGAAGTGCTGGTGCGGCGGTAATCAAGCGGGGCTGACTCCGGCCTTGCGCGTCTATTGTACGGCAAGTTTGAACTCGATCTCCTGATCGCGCGGCCGGATGTACTTGCCCGGTCTGGGCTTCAGGGCAAGCGGCACGGTCACCACCGCGACGGCTCTTCTCAGGTCTGTCTCGGGCTCATCGGTGTAGGGGTTGTGCGGGTAGACGGGCCAGCGGAGGTGCGCGGTTCGATCAACCGCCAGAGTCCAGCCGTGATGCCGTATCGAGCCGCCCAGTTCGCTGCTGAATTCGATCTTGTCCCGGCCGACTGTAACTTTGACGCCCGTCCCGGTCTCCAGTTCTTCGCCAGGCACGAGCACGAGTTGCAGCGTCAATCTTGGATTCTTCGCGGGCGTGCCGTGCCCATTGATGACGAACCGGAAATCCAACTCGTTCCCCGTAGGGGGCATGACGTAGAGGTCGCTGAAGAATGTGTTGAAAGCCAGAGAGAGACGGTCTTGCGCATTTGACATCTGAAGCCGGCTGCTGAGGGGCATATGCACCGTCCGCCCCATCAGTTCTTCCGTGAAGGTCGCCAACTCAGGTTGCCGCTTCGAGTTTGCGCCGCTAATGATCAGGCCCGTCTTCTGGTGAAAAATGCTGAGGTGGCCCTGGCGGTCGAGATAAAAGCGGTTGTTGATGGCCTGTGTATCAATAAGGCCCGACAGGGCCACCTGCCATGGCCCGGTCTTTCGAACACCGGCCGGCACGTTCATCCGGTAGGAATACGACGGGCGCTGTTGCGGGGCTGCTTCCGACGGGCCTTCGTGGTAATAGAGCGCGTCCTGCGAAAGCCGCCCCAACTGATCAACCGTGAGTTTCTCCGGATCGAAAAAACTCGTCAGAAAAGCCGCGTAACCGCGCCCGTCCGCGAAATTTGAAAATGCGAACTGTGCCCACGCGCTCACGCCCCAGTAGCGGTTACGATCATTGAATACATCCACCGGCGTGCCGTCGAGAAACGTGCAGTTTTTGTGAAAATCCGTGGCGCGCCGCAGCGCGGGCAGCACGTCCTTATCCTTACTGAACTCCCAGTACATGGCGACCGCGCTCAAGGTCAGATGGTTGTATCCGATGGTCGGGCCGGAACGGCTGTGTTCCCCCCAATAGCCGTCCGGCGCCTGCTCCACCAAAGCGAAGCGCCGCAGCACGGCCCGGCCGAGGTCCTCCCACTCCTTGACTCCGAACAGACGGCCGCCCAGGTAAAGATTGGCCGCCCATAGCGCGTAGTGATTCGGCGATGTGCCGATGTAGGGCGAGTTGTACCAAGCGAAATCCAGACGGTCGCGCGTGTCCTCAACCAGCATGGCGATGTTCTTTCGGATTTCATGCTGCCAGCGCTGCCGGCGTTCCATGCCCAGCTCGCGCTCCAGCAGGCGGTAGGTATCCAGCCACATGTAGGTATCCCAGTCACTGTCGAGCCGCGGTTCGAACGTGCCCTTCTCGCTCTCGCCTGCCAGCATGTCGCCGATCTGAATGGCGAGTTCCAGCATGTGCTTGTGGCGATAGCGCGGATTATCCCGGTGCTGCTTCGAGTAGAGCACGGCCGGCGCGAGAATCGCGTAGGGGAAGTGCCGCCACGAAGTCTCGGCTTCCAGCGCCTTCAGATCCGCGCCGGGAGCGGCTTGGAGCTTTGCTTCCACGCGGGCCGTCCCTGCCTCCATGAGACGGAAGTAGCGGGCAGGCAAAGCATCGGCCGCGAACACCGCCACAGGCGCGAGCAAACAGACGAAGATGGGGGGAAAGCGCATATCGCTGTTGTACCACCCTGGCCGCTCGGAATTCGACCGGCGGCCCGGTCTGAGCCGTGCCGCCGGCGTGTCTAATTCGTGCGCCGTTCTTCCGATTCACCGGCGCTGTTGCGCAGGCGAATCGCGGCGGATTGCACCGCCGACGCATCTCCATCGAAGGGAACCGTCAGTTGGAACTGGCCTCCGAAGGCGAAGGAATCCTGGCTCGCGTACCACTTTTTGAACACGCCGGTGAGGGCCACGACGTAGCGCGTCTGGAGCAAGTCGCGCCCGGTGGCCGGGGTGAGCGTCACCACCATTTCCGACAACTCCCGGGTGGAAGAGAAGCCGGTGACCACGATGTTAAACCCGCCGCTGCGGCGTTCAAGGGTCACCGTGCTGATCACCGGCGGCGCCGGTTCGATGCGGACGCCGCGGTCCGGACGGTTGGACGGGATCACTTCCGTTCCGGCGACAAGGAACGCCGGATGCAAGGTGAGGGTCCCGGAAACGCTGCCTGTCTGGAAGGCGAGAGGCATGCGCGGGAAGACCGCGGTGGTTTCGCCGGCAGGGATACGGAAGGAGACCGTGCGCCCGCCGGTGCTGAACATAAGGCCCGGTTCCACGCCCGGAGCATCCGGGATGGCGGTGAAGGTGAGATCGAGCCGGCCGGTGATCTCCACCGGATACGGCGAATCCAATTGCAGTCCGAGTGTGGGCTGCTGTCCCGGGTTGATGCTGTCCGGCAGACCCGTGATCTGCGCGGAAGGCAGTGTGGCGATGTTCACCGCGAGGTTGAAGTCGCGGTTCACCACGAACCCGAAGGCATCGCGCAGGCGGAGAGTGATGGCGGCCGGGGTGGGATCGGTGGGAGCGCCCGTGATCTGATTGCCGGAAAGCCGCAGCCCCAAGGGGAGACTGCCGGAGGCGAGGCTCCACTCATAAGGAGCCTTCCCGCCGCTCGCCTGTAGGGTGAGCGAGTACGGCACGCCGAGCGTAGCGGGGGGCAGCGTGGCCGTCACCATGGTGAGCGGTTCGCCGGTGGCCGTGACAGGCAGTCCGATGACGCGCTGGTCGATGCGGCCGTTGGCGTCCGTGACCTTTACCGTGAAGCGGAAGAGTCCCTCCTGGGCTGTGGCGCCGCTGAGACGGCCCGTAGGCGGATCGAACGTAATGCCGCTCGGAAGCGTGCCGGAGATGATGGACCACACAAAGGGGCGCGCTCCCTGAACCGCTTCCACCAGGACGTCAATCGGGCGCCCGGAAGCGGAGACGGGCAGCAGCGGACCGCTGCTGATGATGGGCCCATTCGCTCCGTCGGCCACACGCCACTGGTAAGCCTGTGAAGCCTGCTGCTGCGCTCCATCCGTTGCGGCGATGGTGAAGTTAAACGATCCGAGCGCGGTGGGCGTTCCATCCAGGATTCCGGAGGGGCTGAAGGTAACACCCGCGGGGAGCGTTCCCTGGAGCGCGAAGCTATACGGCGCCCTTCCGCCGGCCGCGGCGATCTGCAAGTGAACGGGGTGATCCTTGATCGCGTCGGGCAGCGGAGAGGGCGTGATGATGCGGAAGCCCGCCGCCGCCGGGAGCACAGTCAGCGCGAACTGTTTACGGAACGGATTACGGTCCGTGGCCGCCACCTGGATGCGGAAAGTGAAATCCACGGGGACGGTTGCGCCGCGGGAGGACTTGGCTGCCGCTGTGGCTGTCCCAGGCTCGGCCGGTTCCTCGGGAACGCCGCTGATTTCGCCCGTATCGGCATTGAGCGTCAACCCTGCCGGGAGCGCACCCTCAACCACGGACCATGCCAATTGCAGAGCGGCCCGGGCGTTCGACTTCATGACGAAGGAATACGGCACGCCGGCGGTGGCGGGAGGAAGCGGCGAAGTGGAGGTGATGTCGAGATCGCGGCTGTCGACCACGAGCGTGGCGTTCTGCTTGACGGAAGTGTTTGTGGCGTCCACCACTTCCACGGTGAACGGGAATGAGGCAGCGGCCGTGGGCTTGCCGGATAACGTGCCGTCCGCGGCCAGCGTCAGGCCATCGGGCAGCTTGGCGGAACCGGAGGCGAGCCGCCACTGATACGGGCGCGCTCCGCCGCTGGCAGTGAAGGCGAACTGATACGTGGAATCCTTGACCGCGGCCGGCAGCGGTGTGTTGCTGGTGATCTTGAGCGCCTCGCCAATGGCGAATACCGCGCCGGCTGAGGTCTTTCCGTCAGGCTGGCGCACGGTGACGGTGACTGCTCCGGGTGTCGCCAGCAGGGTGGAAGCTACGGCGCCGCTCAGTTGCGCGGCGGAGCCGAACGTCGTGGCCAGCGGCGTCCCATTCCAGAGAATCTGCGAAGTGGGGACGAAGTTCTTTCCCGCGACGCCGAGTGTGAATGCGGGGCCATTGACGGGCGCGGAGGCGGGAGTCAAGGCGGTGATTTCCGGCGTGAGCGATTGCGAAATGGGAAGGGTGAACGAATTGGAGACTGCTCCATCGGTGTTGTACACCGTAATGCCGGCGCTGCCCGGCGAGAGGATCAGGCCCGAGTCGATTGTCGCAGTCAACTGAGTGGCGTCGACAAACGCGGTGGGCAGGGGCTGGCCATTCCAGCGCACGAGGGAAAGGCTCCGGAAGCCGGAGCCGCGGACGCGCAGTTGCAGCGTGGGTGAGCCGGCATACACCGTCGCCGGGTCAAGCGAAGTAATGACGGGCGGCGGAGCGATCACCTGGAAGGTGAACGGAAGCGAGGTCTGCCCGTCCGGATTTCGCACCGCAATATTGACGTTGCCGGGGATGGCGAAAAGGCTGACCGGCAGCACATTCGCGGTAAGCGTGCTCGGTGTGGAGGAGATGGCGGAAACCGATGCGGTGGTCTGGAGCGGCTGTCCGTTCCACAGCACCACAGCGCCGTTTTGCACGTTCAGCGCGTTCACCGAAAGGGCCAGTTCCGAGGCTCCCGCGATGACGGCAAGCGGACTCATGCTGATGATCTGCGGAGGCAGGAACCGGATGAGGATCGCGACGCCGGCGGAGGTCTGATTGTCGGGGTTCCTTACCTGGACAGTAGCCGTGCCGGGGAAGGCGGTGAGCGCGGCGGGAACCAGCGCGGTTACTTGCGTGTTGTTCACAAACGCGGTGACCAGCGCCACGCCATTCCACAGCACCGTGGCCCCGTTCTGGAAATTGGTTCCATTTACGGCCAGCGTGACCGGTCCGGCCAAGGCATTCACCGCGGGTGGATTGAGGCTGGTGATGACGGGCGGCAGCGATGTGGAGATGGTGAAGGTTGCGGGCGCGGATGTCTGCTGGTCCGGATTGCGCACCACCACTTGCGCGGTTCCAGAGGAGACCAGCAGCGATGCGCTCACGGTGGCGTTGAGCAGCGTGGGGGAAACGAAGCTGGTCACCAGGTCCTGGTTATTCCAGCGTACGATCGCGCCCGATTGGAAGCCTGTGCCCTGAACGGAAAGCGTGAACTGCGGACTCCCGGCGGCGGCGCTGTTCGGATTCAAAACGCTGATGGCAGGCGGAGGAGTCGTGGTGATGGGGAAGGCGACCTGATTGGAATTGAGGCCGTTCGGATTGTGGACCAGGATCATTGCCGTGCCCGCGCTGGCGATGAGCGTTTGGGGAACGCTGGCTGTGAGAGCGGTGGCGGAAACGAAGATCGTCGTCAGGTCCTGTCCGTTCCAGCGAACCACGGCGCCCGATTGGAATCCGGACCCCTGCACGGCGAGCGTGAAAGCAGCGCCACCCGGCGTCACCGTGGATGGCGTGAGCGTGGTGATCTGGGGTGGAACCGCATTCGGACTAACCGTGAAGGTGGCAGGGGGTGAAAGCTGGCTGTCCGGGTTCCGCACGATGACCGGAAAATCGCCGGAAGTGGCGAGGAGGGTTGCCGGAACAATCGCAGTCAGTTGCGTGGCGGAAACGAACGTAGTGGCGAGATCGGTATTGTTCAAACGCACCGCGGCTCCGCTCAGGAAATTGATCCCGTTGACTGTGAGTGTCAACTGCGGGCCGCCCGTCTGCGCCTGGTTGGGCGCCAGCGAGGTAATGGCAGGACCTGTCCCCGTGACCGGAAGATCGCGGGTGGCGGACACGGTTTGGGCGCTGATGTTGCGAACCTGAATCTGCGCGACGCCTGGTGTGGCGAGCAGGTTCGCGGGCACCACTGCCATGAGCTTAGTGCTCGAAACGAATGCCGTGACCAGCGCTGTGGTGTTCCAATACACAACGGCGTCGCTTTGGAATCCGGTCCCGTTCACAGTGAGTTGCGAAAGCGGGCTGCCGGCAGCGAAGGTATCGGGACTGAGTGAGGTGATGGCCGGGTTATTCCCGGTGACGGTGAAGTTCAGCGTGTTCGAGGTGAGTCCTTCCGGGGTGCGAACCAGCACAGGATAGACTCCGGAATTGAGCACGCGGCCTGCCTCGACAATGGCTCGCACGCTGGTGGAGGAATCCACGTACGTCGTCAGCGGATCGCCATTCCATTCCACGCGCACGTTGGGACGGAAGTTCGTACCCTCGAGCACGAGGGTGAACTGCGCCGATCCCGCGGCAGTGGTGTCCGGCGTCAGTTTGGTGAGCGTGGGCGCTCCGGCAATGGTGAATTGCAGGGTATTGGAAACCTGATCATCGTAGTCTCGCACCATTACGGGAACGGTCCCCGGGCTGGCAACCAGAGTGGCCGGCACGGTGGCGTGCAACTGCGTGGGCGAATCGTAGATGGTGGTGAGAGGCTGTCCGTTGAAGTAAATGACGGCACCGGGCAATGGCGGGCCTTCCTGCTGGATGGGTCCGGGGAAATTCCGGCCGACTACTTGAAGGGTGAAAGCGGCACTGCCGGAATAGACGGACGTGGGGGATAGCGACGAGAGCACGGGGGCAGGCAGGATGACGTTGAAGTACATCGTGTTGGAGTACAGGCCGTCGGGATTTTGGACATATATATAGACTATTCCGCCATCGGCGAGCAGCGCAGTGGTGACCGCCGCCGTCAACTGCCCCGAGTTGACAAACGTCGTGGTCAAGGCGGTTCCATTCCAGAAGACCTTTGCGCCGGAGAGGAAGTTCGTTCCTGTGAGAGTAAGCGGGAAGCCGAGGCTTCCCGCGAGAATCGATGTCCGGCTCATACTGGTGAGCGTGGGAGGGGGGTTATTGCTCGCGATGAAGAGGGAATAGCTTCTGATGGCGCTAAGTGGGCCGCCTTGCGAACCAGGTGTGGAGTCCTGCACGCGGACGGTAAAGAAAAAGAACCCACCCACGATCGTTGGGCCATTAGAAGAAAGGACGCCGGACGGGCTGAGGGTGAACCCGGCGGGCAACGCGCCCGAATCGAGGCTGTAGGTATACGGCGCTACCCCCGTCGATTCGAAGCTTGTGGAATAGGATTGGCCGTAGAGGCCTTGTGGGAGCGGTGATGGTGTATCGAGGGAGAGAGATCCCACAGAGGGTTGCACGACGAGCGTGAAGGCTCGCTGCGCGGTGGCGCCGTAGCCGTCGGCCACTTGCAGGGTGAAGTTGTAAGTGCCTGCCGAGATGGGCCGCCCTGATAATTCGCCATCGGTGTACAGGGTGAGTCCAGGCGGCAATGATCCGCTCTGTACAGTCCAGGTGTAGCTGTCCCCGCCGCCATTATCGTGCTGTCCATTGAAATCTCCGAAGTCCTGGAAGTAGTAGTTGACCCCCAGGACAGCATCGGGAAGATTAGGGCCAGGGGCCAGAATCTGCAAAGCTGGAGTATTCGTCACCTGCAGGAAGAAAAATCCACTCGCTACTTGTCCATCCGTGGCGGTGACCTCCGCGTCAAAGCCGTAGAACGTCGCGGTAGTGGGCGTGCCGGCGATGTACTGGTTTCCAGTGACATCCATCCCGGCAGGCCACGCGCCCGAGACCAGTTCCACGTTGCTCGCCGGAGTGCCGCCGGTCATGCCGGTGGGGAAGGAGCCGAGGGAAAGGCTGTACTGCCCGCGGTTGATGGAAGGCAGGCTGCTCGAGAATGTCCATTGAAATCGCGTGGGACTGATGATGAGGGTGAATTGCTTACTGGTGGCAGTGGTCGAGTCGATCCGGAATTCGGCGGTAAAGGTGAATGTCCCCGTCTGGGAGGTGTTGCCCGCGAGCAGCCCGCTCGAGCCAAGGTTGATGCCGGTTGGGAGGCTTCCTCCAATCACACTCCAGGTTCCCGTGACGCTGACAGCCGTTTCTGCAATGAGTTGCTTTCCATAGTCGATGCCGGCGACGCCTGTAGGCAGAGTGGAGTTGGTGACAATGGTGTTGACAGGCGCAGCGGCGACGTTGATGGAATACGCGGTCGTCGTCGAGGAACCCGCGCCGTCGCTCACCAGGGCACTGAAAGTATACGTGCCCGGAGCCACGGAAGTGCTGACAATCCCGCGCACTTTGCCTCCAGCGGTGAGCTGCAACCCGGGCGGTAGGGAGGATGACGTCGCGAGGTTGAAAACAACAGGCGCGAATCCGCCGGTATAGGGAAGTTGGAACACATATTCCGCTCCGCGCGTGGCGCTGGGCAAGGTGGTGGGCGGTACGCTGAGCGGGTTGGCCACCACGTTGAATTGAAGCGGCGTCGTGGCCGTACGGCCGTTGCTATCCTTCACTTCGACCACGACATTGTAGACGCCGGTGGTCCGCGGCACGCCTTCGATGAAGGCATACGCTTCGCAGTAGCAGGACGTCTTCACGAAGTTCACACCTGGAGGAAGCGTGCCGGTAATAATGGAGTACTTGTAGGGAGCAGTTCCCCCCACACCTTGCACACTGGCTCCCGTCAGGCGCCCCACCGGCACATTCGCCGGCGGCGGGAAGGGCTGCGCCGTCAACGGCTGCGCGGTCACGTTGAGCGTGAATTGTTTCGTGGCCTGATTGAAAGAGGAGTCCGTGATGCGCACGGTGAAGGTGAAGTTGCCGCCGGCGGTGGGGGTTCCGGAGAGAACACCGCTCGAGTTCAGGGTGATGTTGGCGGGCAGGGCGCCGGAGGCTAGAGAAAAAGTGTAAGGCGAAGTCCCGGCGGCGCCTGTGAGGGCAAAGTTATAGCTTTGGTTTAACGTGGCGCCAGGCAAGACGGAGTTCGTGTTGATGCGTAGCTGCGCAAAGATTGGCGCGGCCGCCAGTAGCAGTACCCAGACGAACCGAAACGTGGACGTTATCTGCTTGAAAAACAAAGGCGCTCCTCCGAACCCAGGAGATACCAGCATAGTAGGAAAACAGAAACAAGCGCAATGCTATGGACGGCGCTATGGTCCGGGCTGGTGCGCGACACATAAGAGGTCCGCCAGAATCTTCAGTACAGTTTGTCGAAAAGAATTCGCCGCCGATGAATGCGGATGGAGAATACAGGGAGTATCCGCGTTGCTCCGCGTTTATCGGCGGCCGCTCTGTTGAAGATCATCGCCCACGAGCCGCACCTGGCGATGAAAGCTATTCATCGGATGTAGAGAAGACGAATGGCTCACCCGTTCATCACGGTGAGGAGAAACGCATAGTCGAGGGCGGTCTCCTTCATCCGCTCATACCGTCCGGAGGCGCCTCCGTGGCCGGCATCCATGTTGGTTTTCAGCAGCAGCAGGTTATGGTCCGTCTTGAGTGTACGGAGCTTCGCCACCCACTTGGCAGGCTCCCAATAAGAAACACGCGGGTCATTGAGGCCGGCAGTGACGAGCATGTTCGGATAAGCTTGCCTGGCCACGTTGTCGTAAGGGGAGTAGCTGCGGATATATTCCCAGAAATCGCGGCGGTTCGAATTTCCCCACTCGTCGTACTCGATGACCGTGAGGGGAAGCGAAGGATCGGTTGCCGTGTTGAGGACATCGACGAATGGCACTTTGGCGATGACGGCGCCAAACAGTTCAGGCTTGCGGTTGATGGCCACGCCCATCAGCATTCCGCCGGCGCTGCCTCCCATGATGGCGAGATCTTGACGCGAGGTATATTTTTCGGCGATGAGAAATTCGGCGGCGGCGAGAAAGTCATCAAACGTATTCCATTTCTTCAGAAGCTTCCCGTCATCGTGCCATTTCTTTCCCAGATCCTCGCCGCCGCGGATGTGAGCGATGGCGTAGATAAATCCACGGTCCAGCAGGCTCAGCCGGTCGGAAGAGAAGGCGGGATCGATGCTGATGCCGTAAGAGCCGTAGCCGTAAAGCAGCGTGGGATTGCTGCCGTCCCTGCGCATTCCTTTGCGATAGACCATGGACACGGGCACTTTCGCTCCGTCATGGGCGGGCGCAAAGACGCGCACGGTTTCATACAGGGAAGCGTTGTAGCCTCCGCGTACGGGCGCCTGTTTCACCAGCGTCCGCTCCCGCGTTTTCATGTCATAGTCGAAGGCGGTCATGGGAGTGACGAGCGAGGTGTAATGAAACCGCAGAATGCCGGTTTCGTACTCCGGATTTTCGCCTGGAGCGAGGGTGTAGACAGCCTCGGGCATCTCCACGAAGTGCGTGTCCCCGTTCTCGTCCTCGATCCGCAGGCGCCGGAGTCCGTTCTCGCGCTCGGTAATCACCAGGTGGCGCTCGAAGGCATCCACGGACTCCACCATCACCTCCTCGCGATGGGCGATTTTTTCCGCCCAGTTTTCCGGACATGGATCGGCGGCAGGGGCCATTAGCACGCGGAAGTTCCGGCCACCCTCGGTGGTCCGGATGAAAAACTGGTCTCCCTGATGTTCCAAGTCGTATTCGATGGTGTGCCGGCGCGCGGCGAACAGGCGGGGTTCCACCCGGCCGCCCGCGGCTTCGGCGTACCAGGCTTCACTTGTGTCGGCGCTGTCGAGTTCGAAGAACAGAAAGCGCTTGCTGCGGCTCTTGTGCAGCGTCAGGTGAAACCGCTCATCCAATTCTTCATACAACAGCCTGTCGGACTGAGCGGCGTCACCGAGCGTGTGCAACCACGCCCGATAAGGCCGCTTGGCCTCGTCCAGAGTCACATAGAGGAGGCTGCGGCCGTCGTTCGTCCATTCCAGGCCGTAGTACGTGTTTTCCACGCGATCCAGCAGCAAAGCTCCGGTTGCCAGATCCTTGACGCGGGTAATGTAGACCTCATCGCCGCTCACGTCGAGGGAATAGGCCAGCATCCGCTGGTCGGGGCTCACCTTGAAATTTCCAAGACGGAGGTATTTTTCATTCTTCGCCAGTTCGTTGAGATCGAGGAGGATTTCTTCCTCTGCGCCCATGCTTCCCCTCTTACGGCAATAGATGGGATACGCTTTACCTTCCTCGGTGCGCGTGTAGTAGAAATAGCCGCGCAGGGGAACCGGCGCCGATGTGTCGGTCTCCTCGATGCGCCCGAGAATCTCTTCGTAAAGCCGCGCCTGGAGCGGTTCGGCGGGCTTCAACACCGCCTCCGTGTACGCATTCTCCGCTTCCAGATAAGCGCGGATCCCGGCCGGATCCCCGTCGCGCAGCCAGAAGTAGTCATCCACACGGGTCTCTCCATGCTGCGTGATCTGCTTCGGCAATCTCTTCGCGCACGGAGGCAAAGGGTGTTCGTCCATCAATCGGTTTCGTCCTTCCCGACGTATAATTCGCTCACGAGGTGGTGGAAATTCTCCACCACCTTCGCGCGCCGTACCTTCATGGTAGCGGTAAGCTCGCCATGTTCGATGGAAAAGGGCCTCTCGAGGATACGGTATTTTCTCACCTGCTCGAAGGGAGCCAATTGCTTGTTCGCCTTCGCCAGGGCGCGCTTCACTTCGGCCACCACGGGTTCGGCAGCGGCGAGTTCGTGTAGCGGCACATCCTTCCGCCCCTCCATTCCTTTCAGGGAACGGGCCGCTGCTTCATTCAGCGTGAAGAGAGCGGACACATAAGGACGGCGGTCTCCCAGCAGGATCATCTGCTCGAAAATCGGCTCCATTTTCAGTAAATTCTCGATACGCGAAGGATAAATGTTCTTGCCGCTCGAAGAGACGATCATTTCCTTCTTCCGGCCCGTGATGTAGAAGTAACCCTCCGCGTCCACCTCGGCGAGGTCGCCTGTATGCAGCCAGCCGCCGCGCATTACCTGAGCGGTCGCTTCCGGATCGCGGAAGTAGCCGGAAAAAATCGTCGGCCCCCCAAGCAGCAATTCTCCTTCTTCGCTGAGCTTCCACAGCACGCCGGGCAGCATTTTGCCGATGCTGCCGGCCTTGGCGTTGCCTTGCGGGTTCAGAGTTGTGACCCCGCCCTCGGTGAGGCCATAGCCTTCCATCAGCGGCATCCCGATGGCTTCGTAAAAATGCGCCAGATCCTTGCCCAGCGGCGCGGCGCCGGAAACGGCCAGGCGCATGCGTCCGCCAAACCGCGTCCGCAGTCTGGTGAACACTACGCGGTCGGCCGCCTTCAGCGAAGCGCTCATCCACGCAGGAACGCCCTTGCCTTCAGCCTTGCGGCGGATAGCCTGCAAACTGAGCCCCAGCGCGCCCCAGAACAGACGCTGCATCGCCGGGCTCTTCTTCCTGATCTCCGTACACACACTCGAATAGATGCGCTCCCAAACGCGCGGCGGAGCCAGGAAGAAGGTGGGTTTGACGGACTGCATCTCGTGAGGCAGCCGGTGCAGCCCCTCGGAGAACCACACAGGGACGCCGGCGCGTACTCCCAGAAGCTCGACTCCAATACGCTGCGCAATGTGCGCCGAAGGAAGGAACGCGAGGATGGCGTCCGCCGGGCCAAGGTCCGCCACTTTCGGCCCCATGTCCACGTTGGCGACCAGCGCCCCATGCGTCACCAGGCCCATCTTCGGTTCACCGGTCGCGCCGGACGTGAGATAGAGAATGGCGTTGTCTTCCGGCCGCACGGCGGAGTGGACGCGTGCAAACAGGCCGGCGTCTTCCTCCATTGCCCGGCGCCCCACCGCGCGCAGTTCCTCCAGATTGAGGACCCCTTCAGCCTGACCGGAGAGCAGCACCCATTGCACGGCCAACTCTTGTGCTCCCGCGCCCAGCAGCGATTTGAGGGACTTTGGAGTATCGACAAAAACCAGCCGCGCCGTCGACGCGCGCAGCGTCTTCACGAGTTCCGCGGGCGGATAACTGGTGTATACCGCCGCCGAAATGCCGCCTGCCGCCATGACGCCGAAATCGGCCAGATAGAACTCCGCGCGCGTCTCCGAATGCAGGGCAACCACGTCCCCTTTCGCGATGCCGAGGCTATGGAGACCGGCGGCGATCTCTTTTGCCTGATCGCGAAACTGGCGCCACGTGAAGACCCTGTGCTTCCGTTTTCCCGCTTCGCTCACAGGCTGATGGAGCGCCGGCGCATCGCCGTACTTACTCACGGCCTCCTCGAGCAGGGAAAACACAGTGCGAGCGATCATCGTGGAAATCGTAGCATGCCAGGCCCGGCCGGCTCATTTCACTTACTGCCTCTTTGCCGTAAACTCCATCCCGCGTCCGCCGCCTTCGCGCTTCCGTGTCCCTTTGAGTTCATCCCCGCTGAGCCTCCCTTCCCACGTCACCTTCATCTCCTCCTCGCGGGTCTGCTGCACTGATCGTGCAACTGAACTTGCAAACACGCCAACCCCCAACAGCGACATGGCGATCAACGACAATAGTCTCTTCATGTGGGTCCCGAAGGTTGAACACAGAAACAGGGGAAGAATTGTCCGATGAGTGAGCGAGTACCGTACACGGCAACGGCGGCGGCTGCGGCCTATGAAGGAATTGCCGGCTCTCTCCCCGTTTGCGTCCTGCTCGACAACGTACGCAGCCTTTACAATGTCGGCTCGTTCTTTCGAACGGCCGACGCGGTGCGGCTGGAGCGTCTCTTTCTCTGCGGAATCACCGGCAGGCCGCCGAAGAAAGCCATCACCAAGACAGCCCTGGGATCTGAGGAGACTGTACCCTGGGAGCATAGCTGGGATGCGCTCGGGGTCCTCGAATCGATGCGCGCGAGAGAGGTGGAAATCGCCGCTATCGAAACCAGCGTCCATGCCGTCGACCTGTTTGACTGGCAGCCGCGGTTTCCCATATGCCTGGTGTTCGGGCACGAAGTGGATGGCATCCGGCCGGAACTGCTCGCACTATGCGATACGCACATCCGGATTCCCATGCTCGGATCCAAGCATTCGCTCAACGTGGCGACCGCGGGCGGCGTGGTGTTATACGAGCTTCTGCGCAAGTACCGCCGGATGTTGGAAAATGCAGGGATACGGCAATGACACCCCGCAACCTTCTGCCTCTTTTCCTCCTCGCCTGCGGCGCCACCGCGCTGCTCGCGCAGAGCGGTACCATGTTCCCCCCGGTGCGCGGAATGCACGAGATGGTGGCCGCTGCGAATAACTTCGAGGTCGAGGCCGGCTTTCGCATCCTCACTCAGGGCGGCAATGCCGTGGATGCGGGTGTGGCGTCCGTGCTTGCCGCCGCGGTGACGGAACTCGACCATTTCGGGCTCGGCGGCGAGATGCCGCTCATCATCAAGCGGGCAGGGAAGCCGCCGGTCGTGATCAGCGGGGTGGGCACGGCTCCCGGGAAGGCCACAGTGGAGTACTACCGCAACCGGCAGCCCGAGCCTTGGGAGCGCGCGGGCGACATGCCGCCCATCCCGAGTGACGGCATCAAAGCCGCGATTCTGCCGGGCGCGTTCGATGGCCTCATTCTTGCCCTGCGCAAATACGGGACAAAGTCGTTTGCCGAAGTGGCCGCTCCGGCCATCGGCTATGCGGACGAGTTTCCCATTCCCGAAATCTACGCCAGACTCATCATGAACACGCAAAGCATGCTGACCCTGTGGCCGGCCTCGACTGCGTACTTCATGCCGGGAGGGCAGGTCCCCAAGCCTGGAGATGTGTTCAAGCAGCCCACTCTCGCCAGGACCCTTCGTGAACTGGCCGCCGCGGAAAAGAAGACGCGCGGCAATCGCGAAAAGAAACTGGCGGCGGTGCGGGACCTCTTTTACAAAGGCGACATCGCGCGGCGGATCGCCGAGTTCTCCGAAGCCAACGGCGGGTTGATTTCGCGCAAGGATCTGGCCGGGTTCGCGGCCGGAGAGGATCAGCCGGTCTGCGGCGCCTATCGCGAATACACGGTGTGCAAGCCCGGTTTCTGGACGCAGGGCCCGGTGATGATCGAGATGCTGAATATCCTCGAGGGGTACGACCTGAAGAAGATGGGCCACAATTCGCCCGAGTATCTGCACACGCTGGTGGAAGCGGCCAAACTCGGCTTCGCGGATCGCGACCGCTATTACGGCGATCCGAAATTCAGCAAGATCCCGTCGGAGATTCTGTTGTCGAAGGAATATGCGGGTGAACGGCGGAAACTCATCGATCCCGGCCACGCCTCGATGGAGCATCGCCCCGGTGATTTCCAGCCCCCGCTGCCTCCGCCCACGGTGTCCGGGGCGGCTTCCCCGGCGCAGGACACGACCTGCGTGAACGTAGTGGACCGGATGGGCAACGTATTCTCCGCTACTCCCAGCGGCGCCTGGCTGCCGTCGGTCATCGCCGGCGACACCGGCATCCCGCTGAGCACGCGGCTCCAGTCCTTCGTCATGACTCCGGGGCATGCCAACCAACTTGCGCCGGGCAAGCGGCCGCGCGTGACCCTCAGTCCGACTCTTGTATTGAAGAACGGAAAGCCGTACATCGCCCTATCCACTCCAGGCGGCGACAATCAGGATCAGGCGCTGTTGCAGGTGCTGCTGAATATGCTGGAATTCGGGATGACGGCGCAGCAGGCTGCCGAGTCCCCTCGCTTCCAGACGGAGCATTTCTATAGCTCGTTCGCAACGCACGATTTCACTCCCGGCCGGTTGAACCTCGAAGGACGCATCCCCCGAGCAACGGTCGAGGCGCTGATGGCGAAGGGACATCGCGTTCAGGTAACCGGCGAGTGGAGCAACTCCTCCGCGCCCACGGTGATCAAGATGATGGAGAGCGGCGTTCTCGAGGGGGCGGCCGATCCGCGGCGGTCGCGGTTTGTCTTC
>WBZR01000284.1_pt1 | contig 85823 bp, 83 predicted proteins | sample 5204231 | NCBI WGS metagenome assembly WBZR01 (sample SAMN12412403, study PRJNA552823) | activated sludge metagenome | isolation source: activated sludge from anammox sidestream of wastewater treatment plant... | place: USA: Virginia | collected 2017-08 | reverse complement strand
AATCCAGTTAAAGTAGGATTAAGACAAACATATTGTTTATATTGGGCAGTTTCAAACGAACTCAGAATCACAAATCCAGTTAAAGTAGGATTAAGACCTTGCCCTCTTTTCTGAAATATATTTAGATTCCTCCTCAGAATCACAAATCCAGTTAAAGTAGGATTAAGACCTTGTTGTAGAGTTTTATAATCTATTTTTGGATTACTCAGAATCACAAATCCAGTTAAAGTAGGATTAAGACATCTGACGGTACTACCGTCAGGAGTTACAAATTCTTCTCAGAATCACAAATCCAGTTAAAGTAGGATTAAGACTGTTGGTTCAGCTATTCTTAATGATTGGATTTGTGGCTCAGAATCACAAATCCAGTTAAAGTAGGATTAAGACGGCTTTAAATTTAACCCTGTAAATAATCCCATATAGCTCAGAATCACAAATCCAGTTAAAGTAGGATTAAGACACTACATCCCTCAACAACATCATCATCTTCGTCATAAACTCAGAATCACAAATCCAGTTAAAGTAGGATTAAGGCTCAGACGAATAGTCTGTATGGCAATGGAGAACTTTCTCAGAATCACAAATCCAGTTAAAGTAGGATTAAAGATGCCTTCTTCGGAACGATTTTTATTTTTAGATTGTTCTCCTTAAACATTATTCCGGATCTTAACATGTTTATGCACCTTGGTCGCCTTGACTACCGGATTTGTTTTCCCCGGAAACCTTCAATCTTTGGCTTATTTACATTAAAAAATGAATTTAGTATGATTATAAAAGTTACTGAAAGCATCCAGAAAAAATACCCTCAGGCAGAAAGCATGAGGGTGAGAAATTTTGCCGCTGGCAGCGTCCTTACAGGTCGGATTACAGGGGAAACCCAAGTGCGTCAAAGTGCTAAGGTACCGGGTAGATTAAAAGTTTATGCCCAGATAAGGTTGAATGATGGCACACTTAAACATGTTCGCATAAGTGGGGAACTTGCTATGGTAGAAAAAAAAGTGGGCATTGAAAACTTGAAAGGTTTTGAAGTGACAGCCGTTGTCAAAAGCTATATGTCAGATTATGATGAAGAAATCTGCTTTACCGATGAGGCAAGCTTCGTAGATCGGAATATTCCGTCGCAAGTGCTTGGTGTATAATTTTTCCGCCGGTTATGACTAAGTGCAAATAATCACTTTTGCACAGTATGCACCGTAGGTAAAATAGAAGAATTTAAGCAATGTTGCTTGTAGCGCAATGTGGTATCCTTTTTACACTACCAGGCTCACGTACAGGCACATAATCGGTAATGAATAGCCGCCACATAGAAAAAAAACATGACCGTTGTCAAAATAAATAACAAAATAAACCGTCTGTCACAAAATAATATTTTTTATTCATAAAAATATTGTAAAATCATTTGAAGTGTCAACGACAAATCTTATACTTGTGGAATCGAAGCATTTCAAAAGGCAATATAAAGTAAATTGTTATCACTATGAGCAAATATTTATACGGTGCAGCCGTACAGGGTATCCAGGGTTTTATTTTTCAGACGAATAAGTTGCAGGAGATTGTGGGAGCCAGTGAGTTGGTAGAGCAGATTTGTACCGATTTTTTTAAGAAAAAGGTGGGCGAAAGTTTTAAAGATGAGAACCTGATTCTTGGAGCTGCCGGAAACATCAAATACATCTTTGATGATAAAGCAGAATGTGAAGCCCTTGTGCGAAAGTTCCCCAAGGAAGTTATGGAAAAAGCACCGGGAATAACCATCAGTCAAGCGGTGGTAAAATACGAGGAAGGGAAACTCAATGATTCTCTTCAAAATTTAGAAGATAAACTGCGTGAACAGAGGAATAATATCTCGATACCTTATGATGTGGGATTTATGGGCACAGAGCGTTCTCGAAGAACCGGAGGGGTTGCCTATGAAGTAAGAAAAAAGAGAAAAGGTGATTTTGAGTATATTGATGAAGCTACACATCTAAAAAAAGAAAAAGGAGATCCGTACTACTCTGAAAAATATGCTGATAATGATGAGGAAACTTTATTTAGAAAAATATCCGGGTTTGAAGCAAAAGATTATGATGTTAAAAAAGATTTGATTTTTGATATCGACCAAATGAAATCTTCCTGGATCGCCGTAGTGCATGCTGACGGAAATGGACTGGGAAGCATCATTCAAAACCTCAACAAATCCTTTGAGAATAAAACGGATACCGAGGTAAAAGAGGGCTTCAAGAAATTCTCCAAAGCCCTTGATGATTCAACCAAAAAAGCCGCACAATCTGCTTTCAAGGAAGTTGTAAAGGGAAAAGACCAAAATATTTACCCCATCCGCCCCATTGTTTTAGGCGGAGATGATTTGACCGTGATTATTCGAGCCGATTTGGCTTTTGCTTTCACAAAGAACTTTCTAGTTGCTTTTGAAGAAGCCACGAAAAAAGAATTGACTTTCCTGGCCACAGATTTCGGATTGAAGGAATTCAGCAATGGGATTACCGCTTGTGCAGGTATTGCCTATGTGAAAAGCTCCTACCCTTTTCATTATGCGGTGAACTTAGCTGAAAAGCTTTGTTCTGATGCCAAGAATTTTGTGAAAGGGAAGACCAAAGAATATGAAAGTAATCATCCCAAGATGAACGGGTTGATTCCGAAATCGGCCTTGGCCTTCTTCAAGGTGCAGGATTCTTTCATTGAGGATTCTTTATCAGATATGAAAGAACGTGTCTTAACTAAAGAGAAACTTATTGATTTTAGATACGGGCCTTATTTGGTTAGTGATAAAGATATAGAATTAGGCTTTGCACATGTTTATGAATTGGAAGAAAAGCTTAAAATTGTAGAAGAACAAGGGCAAAAAGCGGATAAAGGCGAATCCAACGGAATTTCCAAGCTTCGTCAATGGGCAACGGAAGTTTTCAGAGATCCTGCAACTGCCGATTTCTTTTTGGAAAGGATGGAAACAGTTAACGCAGACTTCTGCAATGATTTTAAACCAAAAGCTACAAAAAATGAAAAATCCATTGTTTACGATGTAATTCAACTTCACACCTTCTAAAAATGAATAAGATGATTCAATACAACATACATTTTTTAAGTGATTGGCACGTTGGTTCCGGGCTTTCCGCAGGTGCCCAATCTGATGCACAAGTTCTTAAAGATGATAAACTATTACCCTATATTCCGGGAAAGACCATTAAAGGACTATTAAAAGATGCCTTAATGGAAATGCCTGGAAAATACACTAATAGAGAACTAATCAACCAACTCTTTGGATATGAAGTCAAAGATAACGATGAGAAGGTCATAGAGACAAAACCCGGGATTTTACGCTTTTCAAATGCCGAGCTTCCTGAAACAGAAAGAAAAGAAATTATTCCAGAATTGGCAGAACATCTATACAGTTTTCAAACTTCCACGACAATAACGGAAAAGGGAGTTGCAAAACCCAAAAGCTTGAGGACAATGGAAGTTTGTCTTCCGGTAATGTTAGAAGGCAGTATTCAATGTTTTGATGAAGGAGCAATACGCGATTTAAAAAGCGATGAGAGAGATTTATTAGAAAAAGCTTTTAAATGGCTTCGTCGTTTGGGTGTGAATAGGAATCGTGGTTTGGGCAGATGTCGTTTTACAATTAAAGGTTAAGTTATGGTAGAGAGATTTTTTAAAGTTACATTAATCGCCGATGTGGTAATCAACAGCAAATTGGCAACCGAGGGGAACATGGAAACCCTGGATTATATTCCCGGAAGTAATTTCCTGGGTATTGCAGCGTCACAATTATATAATCAATTAGGTGCCGAAAAAGCTTATGATTATTTCCATTCGGGAAAGGTATCTTTCGGTGATGCCGTTATTAGTAAAAAGAACGAATTAAGTTACGCGGTTCCTTTTGATTATGTGATGATTAAAGGGGAAGATAAATTAGGAGAATCCGCTGTTTATTTACAACATCTTTTAGATGAAAATAATCATCCAAAAGATAGTAATGACTATAAAGTTCAGCTTAAACAAAAAAGAGCTGGCTACCTTACTCCTTCCGGCTTGGTTGCGCCAAAAATTGAGAAACAATTTGCCATAAAATCTGCACAGGATGCACAGAACAGAAGATCGAAAGATGGTGCCATGTATGGAATTGAGTCTTTGAAAAGAGGACAAGAATTTATATTTTCGGTTCAGGCTGAAAATGAAGAACAATTAAGCGAGATTACCAATGCTTTAACTGGTGATAAATACATAGGCAAATCCAAGTCTGCACAATATGGGCGTGTAAAGATTGAACCTCCAACCGAAACACCTGATAAGATAAAGACTTTTAATTCCGAAGAAGATTACACCTTAGTTTATGCTCAAAGCAATCTTTGTTTCTTTGATGAATTTGGACAAATTACTTTGCAACCTAAAGCAAAAGATTTGGTAGTTGAGGGTGAGGTTGATTATTCCAAATCACAAATCAGGACATATTCTTATTCGCCATGGAACGGAAAAAGAAATACCACCGATAGCGTAAGAATTTGTATCGCTGCCGGTTCGGTATTTTATGTAAAAGGCAAGAATAAGGGAGAGTACAAACGTGTAGGCGCATATCAAGCGGAAGGTTTGGGAAGAATGATAATAAATCCAGTTTTCCTGAAAGGGGATAAAGCACATGCACAGTGCAATTTTGTTAAAATTATCGAGAAACAGGTAGAGTCAAAATCAGAAAGTAAAGTCGATATAGAAAAAATTCAAGTAGAAAGTTCACTTGGAAAATTCTTAAAAGGAAGAGCTGTTCAACAAAAAGGGGAATTAGATTTATCCAAAGCAATTCAAGACACCTTTAATTCTAAGAAAGACACCTTTAACAAATTCAAAATTAGTTCCAGCCAATGGGGAGCTATCCGAGCTTATGCTATAAAAATTGACAGCATGACTGAATTGGAAAACGCTCTTATTGCAAAAGAAACTGGCTATTTGAATCACGGAGTTGCCTTTGATCGTTATTGGAATAAAAGCAATGGAAAACCTTTGGATGAATTTACTAAAGTTCTAACTGAAGCAAAGAAACACAAAGGAAACGAAACTATTTTCATCGCCAAATTTGCTGCTCAAATGGCTAAGTAGCTCCTGAGAAATAAAATTCAAAAAGTATGGAAAAATTAAATCACAGATATATTGCCCGCATAAAAGTAGAAGCTATTACTCCTTTATTTGTAGGTAGTGGCGGAGCTTCTTTAATCACCGATGCCTTAGCCGTCCGTGACCATAACGGACTACCGATGATTCCGGGAACTTCTCTGACCGGAGTATTAAGACATTCCCTGGAGGATTTCTCAAAAGGCAATAATAATTGGAATGACATTTTTGGATACCAAGGAAAAGATAATGATGGCCTAGGTTCTAGATTAATCATAAGTTCTGGGTATTTGGTGTTAGGCAATGGAAAAATTGCTGAAGGACTGAACACCGAAATTTCTTCAGAAATCCTTTCTAAGTTTCAAAAATTACCAACCCGCCAGCATGTAAAAATTACCCACAAAGGAGTTGCAGAAGACAAAGGCTTATTTGACAATGAAGTGGTCTATGCCGGTGCTCAATTTATTTTTGAAATAGAATTAAAGGGAACGAAAGCTGACGAAGATTCTTGGAAACAAATCATCAAAGAAATTAAAAGTCCGTCGTTTAGAATCGGACAAGGAACAAGAGATGGTTACGGAAATTTAAAAGTGATAGGGCTTTATGAAAAAGTTTATAATCTGGAAAATGAGAATGATTTTGAAGCATATTTAAACCTTAATCCTTCTTTAAATTCGATAGAAATAGAGCATTTGGAAGAAGAAGAAAATAATAATACCGCTGATTATACTTTGGATTTAACTCCAGATGATTTCTTTATTTTCTCTGAAGGTTTTGGAGATGCTGAAGTGGATAACAAACCAACGGAAGAAGAAATTATTGTGTACAATGATGGAAAAATAGATTTCGAAAACAGAACATTGATTCCGGCATCTTCCATCAAAGGAGCAATTGCGCACCGTACAGCTTTTCATTACAACAAATTGAATAAGTTTTATGCTGACACTATCAATGAAGATCTTAAAAACTATGTTGAAGAAAATAATCAGGCGGTAAAAACGCTATTTGGAGAAAAAGCTCAAGTGGTAAACGGAAATATGTTGGGTGAAAGAGGAATTGTCATTCTTGATGATTTATACTACGATGATATAGACAATTCCAAAATCTTCAATCACGTAGCCATAGACCGTTTTACAGGTGGAGGTATAGATGGAGCTTTATTCTCAGAAAAAGTTTCCTATAAAAAAGATAAGAAAATTACCTTAAAAATAAATTTATTCGAAACTGTAGAAGATACAGATATCATTAAAGCCTTAGAAGAAGCCTTAAAAGATATCTGTCGTGGTCTATTGCCACTTGGCGGAATGACCACCAAAGGTTTTGGAATGTTTACAGGAAAACTCCTCAAAAAAAGGAGATGAATTTTTCAATTATAACAATCAAAAAGCAGAAGCATAATGGAAGGAGTAAAAATATATAAAGATTTAAAATCTATCCCCAATGTAAAATTTGAGGGATATTTTTGGTTATCAGATGAAAAAGAACCAAAAATGGCAGAGGACTTTGACTTTTCGTCGATTGATACCAATCCTTTTCTACAGGAAGCTTTGCTTTTCTGCAAAGAGAAAAATATTTCTGTTATGATCCGACATACGGGAGAATATCAGATTACAGAATTTGATTTTAATAAACTTCCAGGCAATGCAGTACTGGAAACAAAAGAATATTTTTCTCATAGAATTGTAGAAGCCAAGAAATTGAGTTTTAAACAACTTTGGATTCCTGAACCAGATGAGAATTGCGAAGGCATGGAAGTATTAACCCTAAAAGCCCACATTTTTACCGGATTTAAAGAACCTAAAAACTAAAAAGCTATGGAAGTAAAATCAGTATATAATTTTGTACCTGCACCAAAGGAAAGCGAAGTTTTCAAACCCGATTGGGCAGACCAAGTAAGTCACGACCTACCCTTCAGCGATGGAGAAAGTGGAGAAATAGAAATTAAAATCACCGCTGAAACACCTATTTTTATTAGGAATGGGCATAGTAAAGACAATGAAAGCAACGAGTTTTCTCACTATGTAATTGATGGAAAGAAGAAATATTTTATTCCTGCCACTTCGCTGAAAGGGATGTTTCGAAATGTGTTGGAGATAATTACTGCTTCTAAACTGAATCCTGATTTAGTTAACAACGACAGGTACTCATTCCGTGATCTTACTCCCGGAAGCCTTTACATGAAAAATTATAAGTCAAATAAAGTTCAGGCCGGTTGGTTGACTCAAAAAGAAGATGGGAAATGGGAAATAAAAAAATGTAAATCTTTTTACTTGATTCATCATACAGAAGTTGACAAAGCATTGGGAACTAATTTTCGTAAAATGTTTTTGAATCAGAATCCGGAGGAGACTACTGCAGTATATAAGTATAATCAAGTAATAAACGGATTAGATATCACCTACAAAGTCTTGACTGATGAAGAAGGAAAGGAAAGAGCCGTTAGAGATGCCAACGGAAACTTGAAAGGAAGGATTGTGTTAACCGGTCAAGCAAGTAAGCGTGTTGAACCTGATGGCCCTAAGAAAAAAGCCTTTGGTAAGGTACATGAGTTTGTTTTTTCACAGGAAGAAGATGAAGAAATCGGGATAACTGAGGCCCAGCAAAAAGATTTTAAATTTATCTATTTAGAGGGTGACAGCAAGAATATATCTAAGGATTGGGCTTATTGGAAAGAGAAGTTGTTGAGAAGAGAGAAAGTACCCGTGTTTTTTACACAGGATTCGAATGGTCAGCTTCTTCATTTTGGTTTGGCATTTATGTATAAGTTACCATACAAACACAACATTCACGAGATGAATCCAATTAAAACTTACTCATCAAAAAGAGATCTGTCCACCACTCTTTTTGGAGATATTCATAAGGATGATTCTCTTCGGGGAAGAGTCATGTTTGGTCATGCATGTTCAGATAATGCTGAACCATATGATGAGTTGATGATTGAAATTTTAGCGGGCCCTAAAGCATCTTTTTACCCCTTTTATATTGAACAAAGAAACGTTACCGCTTCAGGATATGCCACTTATTTGAAAGACGGAACAATTCGGGGATATAAGAGATACCCCGTTCATCAAACTATTCGAAACGGTTCATATTCTCCAAAGCAGTTACAAAATAAAGATGTCTTTTCCTATTTTCGGCCGCTTAAAGAAGGGGCGAAATTTCATTTTGTGGTGAGATTCCATAATTTGAGAAAAATGGAAATTGGAGCTCTTTTATCTGCGATTACTTTTCATAATAACAGTCGCAGTTACTTTCATTCTTTGGGGGGAGCAAAACCATTGGGGTGCGGTAAGATTTCAGTAAGCGATCCAAAATTGATTGGCCTTAAATATAATCTATTGGACTATTTACTAGAATTTGAAAATAAAATTGGTTCTCAGGAATTAAAAAACAGACTTACAAATCTTTTGGCGATGGCAGGCTGGAAGAATGATTCTAGTTTACAATATCCAATCTTGGATATGGATAATAAAATTAATGAGTTTACAGATTATAAAAAATCAGAACAATTTTTATTAGATCCTTCAAAATTAAACCCTGTTAAGTTCGAATTAGTTAATGAATTCATTGCCCGAAAAGAAGAGGAGAAAAAACAGGACGAACAAAAACTGCGGGCTAAGGAAATTCAAGAACAACAAGAAAAAGAAGCAGAAATTTTAACATTTTCTAACGACATTGATCGTCTAAGGAAATTTGTAAATAATTATCCTTATAACGAGAATACTAAAATGTTTGAAGAACGGATCCAAGAATTAAGTCACGAAAAGAAAAAGAAAGAAGCAGAAGAATTAAGCAATAAATTTTCACCAAATTTTAAAGATAATAAATTTAAAACCATTCAAGAAGAATGTAAAGCTCCATATAAAGTAAATAAATATTTTGAGTTTTCCAATGAAGCAAAAGATCATATAGAAAATCAAATTAGAAAATGTTGGAAGGATGATCCAAATATATTCCGAAAGAAAAATGAGTTAATCGCTTTTCCTAAATTCCCATGGAGTGATATCGTCAAATGGCTTGGTGAAGAACGCGCTAAATCCCTCTACAACGATCTCACATCCCAATAACATGCCCACCCTCCTCTCTATATCCGCCTTCCTCATCATCCTCACCAAGTTTTTGGACTGTTGGACGACTCAATTTTTAATGTCGCATCCGGGTATGGAAAGAAACCGATTGGCGAGGAGATGGATGTTGAAGTATGGCAAGGAAAAGCTTATTTGGGGGGTGTTCGGTTTTTCGATCCTGATTACCGCAATTGCGCTGTATTGGGTGTTGTATCAGAATTCGGGTGTAGTGCATCAATTTATTTTTTTGATAATGGCTATTGTCATTTCAATCACTCAGTTTATGGTGGCTTTGGCCAATTATCGGCAAAAGCACAATTGGTTTACGAAATGGCTAATAAAGAGGAGAAATTATTCTTAAATAAAATATCAAGCTTCGAAAATGAGAAAACTATCCTTATGAAAAGGACAAAAAAATGAAAACTATCCTTATTAAAAGGAAAAAACGAAATTTAGAGAAATATGGCAAAAACTTTAATCTCTTTTTTAGGAACAGGACTTGCCGAAAAACAAGATGGTACAAAACTTCGTGAATATCGAAAAGCTACCTATTCATATGAAAGTAAAGTCATTGGTGAATCTCCTTTTGTTTCATCTCTATTAATGGATTATTTTCAATTTGATAATATCATTTTAATTGGAACTGTAAAATCGATGTGGGAAGCTGTATATCATTATTACTGTGAAAAAAATAATTTCGAATTTGACTTATATATGTATATAGAGTTAGCTGATAAAATAGATAAAGCTAATAATCAGACAAACTTAAACGTGTTAGATTTATCGGAAGTAAGAAAGGTTATAGGGCAAAATTCAGATGCTGTTTTAATCCCCTATGGTTTAAACCGGGTAGAGCAAATTGAAATTTTTAAAACAATAAGTGAAACCTTTAAACGATTTAATGATGGAGATGAAATCATTCTGGATGTAACCCATTCTTTCCGCTCTTTACCACTATTTGCTACAACAATCATTAACTATTTCCAATCTCTTACAGAAAAGAAAATCCAATTTGAAAAAGTATATTATGGTATGCTCGATGCTATGCGCGAATTTGATGGTATAGCACCTATAGTAGATATTTCAACAGCAGTTGATCTCCAAAAATGGACAACAGCGGCCTATAGCTTTAAGGAATACGGAAAAGGGAAATTATTAGCAGATTTGTTAGGCGGGGATGAAGGTGCAATAATTAAAATATTCTCTGACGCAGTAAATATCAATTATTTGAATGAAATCAAAGCACGTTTAACCAATTTTCAACTATTCTCGCAAAAGAAACTTAGCAATGAGTTTGCACAGTGGGTTGTACCTGAGGTACTTGCCTCTTTTGCCAAGCGATTGCAAAAAGTTGGGAGTTCTAACTGGAAATTCCAGTTTGAATTGTCACAGTGGCACTATGAACGTGAAAATTTTAGTTCTGCTTATATTGTTTTTGTGGAAAGTATCCTCACCTTTGTCTGTGAGCACAACGGATGGAAGTTGGACGAAAAACCTAAGAGAGAAGCTGCCAAAAAGTTGATAATAGAAAAGAATTTCCTGAACCTCAAAGAAATTTATACACAGGCTAATAAGCCCAGAAACAACATCGCACACAATCTCAATAGGCGTGTGAACAGAACCAATACAGATATTCAGAATCTCGGCAAAATGTTGAAGAAATTCAGCAAAATAGTTAACCAAATAAATTAATTTGATATGGCCAGAAAGATAATTGTTTCCCTCGTAGGAGATCAAACAATCCCAAATCTGTTATTTATAAAAGAAAAAGGTTTTGCAGAGTTTTATTATTTTGTTTCAACTGATTTGATGGAAAAGAGGAATCATACTTTTAATACCGTTAAATCATTGAAAATTGACGAGTTAGCCTATAAAACATTAAAAGTTATTGAGGACTCTATTTCTGACATTGATGAAAAATTAGACTCCCAACTGGAAATAGATGATGACGATGAAATATTAATCAATATTACCGGTGGAACAAAAATTATGGCACTTTCTGTATATAATTACTTCACAAGAATTGGAGCAGGTGATATCTTTTATATACCGATTGGGAAAAATGAAATCAGGCAGATTTTCCCGTTAAGAAAGAACAGATTAACAGCCATTGGTCAAAGAGTAAATCTTTGGGAATATTTGACGGCTTATGGCGTTAAAATCCAGGAAAAATCTTTCAAAAATAAAAATCTCCTTTCAAAACCTGAAGATCAAACCAAAGATTTATTTATCGCATTTATATCAAATCAAAGAGATGGTCTCTTTCAGGCTGCCGAAAATGTCAGGAAATTAGATAAGAGGGGAAAGGTGTTAAGAAGAAGTGTAGAAGAAGACGTTCAACTAATACAATTATTAGAGGTTTTTAATAAAGTTGGAATTAAATGGGAGAATGAAAATGAAATTTCAAAAGCGGAAACCAAGTATGTGACAGGAGATTGGTTTGAAGAATATATCTATCCGATTATTCAAAAAAGATTGAATAAATCAAATGATGAAATTTCAACAGGGTTGCAGTTAATGAAAGGAGAAGCCCCAAATGAATACGATATTATGTTTACTCATAATAATTCTCTTTATGTAATTGAATGCAAAACAGACATTGCTGACAACGAAGAAGGGAAAATAAGTTACTTATTTACCAATACGCTTTATAAAGCTGCGACCCTTAAGAAGGAGTTTGGGCTTTGGGTAAATTATTATCTTTTTGCTTTAAATGATTTTTCCAAACTTACAGATGATCAAAAAAAGAGGGCAAAGCAGTTGGATATCAAATTAGTAGGGCTAGAAATTCTTACCAATGAAAAAACCTTTGAAGAGTTTATTGATAAAATGTAACTTGATAGTTATTTTAACCAAATATTGAGTAAATTTAATATCCACCCATGCTCCTAAATCTCTCCAACCATCCCTCCGTCTCCTGGCCCGAAGAACAACTTGCAACTGCAATCGGGAAATACAATAGTGTGGAAGACCTTGCCTTTCCAAAAATCAATCCTGAATGGGATAGTGATGATGTAGAAAAATTAGTCGAAGAATATGAAATAAAAGTCAGAAAAATTGACCCCACAGCCGTCCACATCATGGGCGAGATGACCTTTACTTTCCGCCTGGTAAACAAACTCAAGGCCGTAGGTTATAGTTGCGTGGCAAGTACCACAGAACGTATAGCACACGAAGATGAACAAGGTAACAAGCTTTCTTCCTTCCGTTTTGTACACTTCAGACAGTACTGAACCTTATTCCACCTCCCCAAAAACAATACCGCCTCCGTCTGTACGTTATGCTTGGTGAATAATCCTGTACATGAAGCCGAAAACGTCCAAACACATCCTGAATACTGCATCCAATCTGCTTGGATTCTGCCTCTTTGTTATTACTTCTATTCATAGTAGCAATTTCTCTGCCACCAGCATAATGGACGAATTTACTTCTGCTGTGGCTTTGATTTTGGTTTTTTCCTGCTTGTTTTCATTTTATTCTCTGCGTAGTAGTAACCCCGGCAGGGCTTACAGATCAGAAAAAATCGCCGAACTGCTGTTTGGCTTAGCCTTAGTAGGCATCCTTGTGATCGTTATATTGCTTTTATTCAAAGTGATTGTCTAAAGGAAGATTCTGCAGTTAGCCTGCCGGCTGTGCATGCTCGAATTGTAAACTGTACAGCTCCTTATATAAGCCGTCTTCTTTTTCCATCAATGCTTCATGTGTACCGATTTCCATTACACGTCCTTTGTCGAGTAGCATGATATTGTCGGCTTTTTTGATGGTTGAAAGCCTGTGTGCAATGATAATTGAAGTGCGCTTTTCTATTAGTTTTTCGATGGCATGTTGTACTACCATCTCCGATTCGGTGTCTATGTTGGAGGTGGCTTCGTCAAGTATCAGTATATCCGGATTGAATACCAGAGCGCGGGCAAATGATATGAGCTGACGCTGACCCATCGATAGGGTGGTACCACGTTCATTTACTTCAAAGTTATAGCCTCCCGGCAAGTTGACGATAAATTCATGTGCGCCAATCCACTTAGCAGCTTCTATACATTGCTCTCGTGTGATGTTGGGGTCGCGCATACTGATATTTTCAATCACTGAGCCTGTAAACAGGAATACATCCTGCAATACCACCGCTATACGTCGTCTGAGAGCCTGCAGGTCGTATTCGTTGATGTCTTTATTGTCAATAAAAATGTGACCTTTCTGTATTTCGTAAAATTTGTTGATGAGGCTGATGATGGTCGTCTTGCCCGATCCGGTACTACCTACAATGGCCAGCGAGTGTCCGGGCTGTACTTCAAAACTTACATCCTTTAAAACATAGTCACCCTCATTGTACGCAAAGCTGACCCGTTCGAAGCTAACTTTGCCTACCAACTTATCCGGCTTGAGTGTTCCGCCCTGTTCCTTCAGCTCGGTTTCATCTATGAGCAAAAATACACGGTCGGCAGCTACTATACCCATCTGTAGTGTGTTGAACTTGTCTGCCAGCATCCTGATAGGTCTGAATAACATCGATATATAAATAGGAAATGAAACCATCACACCGATAGAAATCGAGTCATGAAGCATGCCTCTGGCTCCATACCATACCATCAGCCCCAGTGATGCTGCTGAAATGATTTCAACTACCGGAAAAAATACGGCATAGTATAAAATGGAATCAAGGTTTGCTTGTGTGTAGTCACGGTTTATTTGTCTGAATTTTGCCCTGTCCTCCTCCTCTGCATTGAATATCTGGGTGATTTTCATTCCGCTTATACGCTCCTGAAGAAACGAATTCATCTTCGAAATCTCGTTGCGTACCTTCTGGAACGAAATACGGACTTTCTCCTTAAATATATAAGCTGCTACCATTAGAAATGGCAGGGTAATCATACAAAATAGAGTGAGCTTCCAACTGGTATAGAACATCATCCCCAATACAGCAATCAGTGTAAGTATGTCAGCAATGATCGTTATGATTCCTTCGGAAAATATAGAGTTGATGGTTTCGATATCATTAATGGTGCGTGTTGTGGAATTGCCTATTGGAGTAATGTCGAAATACTTCAATCTGAGCGATGTAACAGTTTTATAGACCCGCAGCCGAAGGTCTTTTACTACATTTGCCCCCAGCAGACTTGTGATAAAATTAAACATGTAATTGAACAAAGCTTCTATCACCAGAACACCTAACAAAATAAGGAACAACATTTTCATGCCATCAAGATCCTTGTTGACGATGTAATTGTCCGTCATTTCCTGAATGAGCTTTGGCTTCAATGTTGACAAAGGAGCCAGAATAATCGCAAGTACTGAAGCAAGTAGAAATAATCTCCTGTACGGACCTGCAAGGGCAATCACCCTTGACAGTACAACCAGATCGCGCCGTTTCGATTTCTTGAACATCATGCAAAAAGACAAAATTAATCGGATTTTGTTCTATTTTTATTTATTAAACAATAGTATTAAAGTATTTTATTGAAGCATTTTAAGAATTAATGTGAAATTTTAGCCTGAGAAAAGGTATTTTTTACGCTTGGTTTTATAATATTTTATATTTCCGGTTGAAATTTTTCTGTTTTTATAAACCAAAATCATTAACTTTACCTTGAATGCTTTAACATCATTTTTATAATTCTTTAGTTATGTACGATCAAAGACCCTGGTTAAAATTATATCCTGCCGGAGTGCCATCTAATATCAATCCGGATTCTTATCCTTTGCTTATAGACCTTTTTACAGAAACCTTCGAAAAATACAGACATAAGAAGGCATTCAACTGTATGGGGGCAGAACTTACATACGACCAGGTTGATAAATATTCTCAAAATTTTGCTGCTTACCTTCATTCCAGAGGTCTTATGCCGGGCGATAAAATAGCCATCATGATGCCCAATCTGCTCCAGTACCCAATCGTATTGTTTGGTGCACTCAGGGCAGGCCTCGTATTAGTCAATACCAACCCACTCTATACTGCCCGGGAGATGAAGCATCAGTTCATAGATAGTGGTGCCAAGGCCATCGTCATAGCCGAAAATTTTGCCTCGCACCTTCAGCAGATTTTGCCCGAAACACAGATCAAAACAATCATCACCACTACCATTGGCGAAATGCTGGGTTTCTTTAAGGGTAAGATTGTAGATTTTGTGGTTTCGAAAATCAAGAAAATGGTGCCCGCCTTTGAGCTACCCAATACTGTTACATTTAAATACGCCCTGAGCGAAGGAGCAAAATTCAAGGTACAAGCCTTCAATTCCTATCCCGATGATGTAATCATGCTTCAATATACCGGAGGCACCACCGGAGTAGCCAAAGGTGCCATGCTCACCAACCGCAACCTGATAGCCAATATGTTGCAGATAAGATCCGTTATGATGCCTTTTCTGAAGGATGGTGAAGAAATCGTCTTGTCGCCACTGCCATTATACCACATTTTTGCTTTCACCGTCAATTGCCTCGCTCTGCTCAGTGTTGGCTCATATACTGTTCTGGTTACCAATGCGCGCGACCTGCCTTCGGTTATCAAAGAATTTAAGAAACATAAAATCTCACTTATAACAGGCGTAAACACATTGTTCAATGCCTTACTCAATCATCCCGATTTCGGCAGCTGTGACTTTAGTACACTCAAAATCTCAGTAGGTGGTGGCATGGCAGTTCAGAAGTCGGTAGCAGAACGCTGGCAGAAAACGACAGGTTGCCCACTGTCAGAAGGGTACGGCCTTACCGAGACTTCACCTGTAGCAAGTGTCAATCCGCTGGATGGTACAGGGCGCCCCGGGTATATAGGTTTGCCGGTTCCTTCTACTGAAATGCGTGTAGTACTCGACAATGGAAGCCTGGCTCCTGTCGGCTCACCCGGCGAAATCCAGATCAAAGGACCACAGGTAATGAAAGGCTACTACAACAGACCCGACGAGACAGCCAAATCAATCAAAGATGAATGGTTTGCCACCGGTGATGTAGGCTTGATGGAAGAAGACGGATACTTCAAAATCGTTGACCGCATCAAGGATATGATACTGGTGTCGGGCTTTAATGTTTACCCAAATGAAATTGAGGAGGTAGCTATGCTGAACCCTAAGGTAGCAGAAGCAGCTGCCATTGGCATCGCTGATGAAAAATCGGGCGAGGTGGTTAAGCTGTTTGTAGTAAAAAAAGATAATTCTCTGACCAAAGAAGAACTAATAGAGCATTGCAGACAAAATATCACCGGCTATAAGGTGCCCAAAGAAATAGAATTCAGAGACAGCCTCCCAAAAACCAATGTCGGTAAAATCCTAAGACGTGAGCTCAGAGACCAATGAAGCTCCAAAACAATGAAGGCCGAAGAAATTGCCTGACACCCAAAAAGCATTATATTTGCCACAATTGAGAAAACACACATTCGGTTCATGAAGGGAATAGTCAACAATTTGTTTAAATGGTATCTGTCAGAACGCTACGGCATGATCGAAAGATTTATGCGGCATCCGGTCAATGCACAAGACGAAGTGTGGGACTACCTGCGTACAGTAGCCGAAGATACAGTTTTCGGAAAGGAATATAATTTTGCATCCATCAAAGACCGACGCAGTTTTGCACAGCAGGTTCCGCTACAGGATTACGAATCACTCAAACCTTACATTAAAAGGATGATGTACGGTGAGAAAGATGTCCTTTGGCCAGGTGCAGTAGAATGGTATTCGAAGTCAAGCGGCACCACATCCGATAAGTCAAAGTTCATTCCGGTATCAAGAGAAAACCTGAAAAAATGTCACATCCGTGGGTCATGGGACACCCTTACTATTTTGTACCACAATAAGCCCGAAAGTCAGATTTTTGCAGGAAAAAACCTGATAATGGGTGGATCATTATCTGAATTCAGCGAGTATCCACATTCGCAGATAGGTGATGTTTCTGCTATAATGATGGCACACATGCCGGCATTTGCCAAACCATTCTATGCCCCAAACCTCGAAATCGGACTGATGTCAGAATTTGAGAAAAAAATAGAACTGACAGCACGTAATGCACTGGATATCAACGTAACCATGATAGGTGGTGTACCTACCTGGACCATCGTGCTGTTTCGCAGAATCCTCGAAATCACCGGCAAATCGAATATGTTGGAAGTATGGCCCAATTTCGAGACATACATTCACGGAGGCGTTAGCTTTCTGCCTTATAGAGAACAATTCAAACGGTTCTTCCCTTCAGATTCGGTCAGATATGTCGAAATATACAATGCCTCAGAAGGCTATTTTGCCATCCAGAACGATTTCAATACAGATGACATGCTGCTGTTACTAGACAATGGCATTTACTACGAATTCTTGCCAATGGAAGAATGGGATACAGAAAACCCACAGACAGTATTGCTCGAAGAAGTAGAAGCAGGAAAAAATTATGCGATCGTTATCTCTACCAATGCCGGCCTGTGGCGCTATATGCCTGGTGATACAGTCGTATTTACTAGCACCAGCCCATACAAGATTAAAGTGAGTGGCCGTACACAACAGTTTATCAATGCATTCGGCGAAGAAGTGATGGTGAGCAATACCGATCAGGCACTGGCAGCTGCTTGCAAGGAGTTTGATGCTGAAGTATCAGAATATACTGTGGCTCCATATTATTTCGAAAATGATAGCAAAGGCCGACACCAGTGGCTGATAGAATTTGAAAAAATACCCGTCGATGTTAATGCTTTTGCTGAATCACTTGACAAAAACCTTCAGAAAATCAACAGTGACTACGAGGCAAAACGCTATCTCGACCTGGCATTGACCAACTTAAGCATCCAAACTCTTCCAAAAGGTACCTTCCACCAATGGATGAAACAGCGAGGCAAACTCGGAGGTCAAAACAAAATCCCTCGCCTTGCCAATAACCGAAAATATGTTGACGAACTACTTCATTATTTAAATCATCCGGCCTGATATATGCTCGTTCAAGAATTTTTACCTGTAGCTAACGAATTCGAACTCGATTCACTTGACGAAAGTGTCTCCGAAGAAATGCTGTTTAATTTGCTATCTTCCAAAATCGCCGAACTTCTTGATGCCGGCCGTCTTGAATATCTTCTCAACCTGCTCTACAGGCATGATGTCAACGAAAATCTTATACGACAAGCACTTGACCCGGCTTCCGAAGAATTGCCACATACTGCAATTGCAACACTACTCATCGAACGATTCAAAAAAAAGATGGAAACCCGACTTAGATACAAAACGCCACCTGTAAGTGATTGGCTTAATTTTGACGAATAATACTGTCTCAGGCTACTCTTGTCGGCAAACGAATGGATTAAGTGTTTCTGTTGTTTGATAAATAATTTGCATATTTGCACATGCATCAGCATCAAACGGCTATATTATTTTTTTCACGCTCTGCCAGGGCAGAATGTCAATACAAAATTCTTGACAAACAACTACCTTATACACACAATCTAAAGTTAATTAAACAGAACATATCGGCAGCCTATACGAAAATAGTGGATTCGGGCCTTCCTTTTTTTGTTTTTGATGAAAATAGGCAATCAGGCAATAGTTTTGGTGAAAAATTATCAGTTGCTGCACGTGAGTGTTTTGGTTTTGGCTACAAGCATTTGATCATTGTAGGCAATGACTGTCCAGACTTGGAAGCGAGCGACATGCAGCTTGCAGCAGTACAACTACAATCAGGCAAATCGGTTTTGGGTAAAGACAAAAGAGGAGGTTTTTACCTCGTTGGTATAAGCAAAGACCTCTTTGATGCCCAAGTTTTCGAACAGCTTCCGTGGTCAACACCTTGTCTTCAGGATGCAATGGCATGTTGGCTCACTGAACTTGGCAAGGAAATCCTTTTTCTTGATGAAAAATCAGACATCAACACGACATCAGATTACGACAATATATCTGATTCGTATATTCTTAGGTTTTATAGAAATATTAACAGTCAATTTTCATTTTATTTTAAAAGAAATATTCAGCCAACCGACTTTGAACTTCTATTTGGCTTCCTAAACATTTTTAAGCTACGTGGGCCACCATTTTTTGGGTAAAATTTACATAAGTCCTTCCCCCGGAAATGGCTACCGGAGATAATCATTCAATTATTTTATCCAAATTATTATCAATATGCTTCATAAGATATTCACATTGCTGATACTGGCAATCGGCACAGTAACGTTTGCACAAGTTGACCTCGAAGTCATGGTACTCGATTATTCATACAACAAACCGGTAGCCGGCATAGAAGTAAAGCTGGTGAATGAAAGTACAGGCTTCCACCTGGCACGTACTACCGGCGTTAATGGGCGAGTAGTGTTCGAAGGTATTCCGGTCACTGACAAATATGTCGTCTCAGTTGATGAAACAGAGGCATATTATGCATCTGAAGTCAATGATATTAAACTTCAAAGCAACACCAATGCATCGGTGACGATTAACATCGGATCAAAAATAAATATACATCTCAGCGAGATTGTCATCAGGGGTTCTTCAAATATCAACATCCGGAATGCTGAAGTATCGTCTGTATTGAAGGAAAAGGAAATACAGAGCCTGCCACTTGAAGGGCGCGACATCACACGACTATTGTATCGCTTGCCGAATGTTGTTCAGGCTACTGGTTTTTATCCAGAGGCACCTAATGTGAGTATCAATGGTGCAAATTCGCTCTTCACCAATTATCTCATTGACGGTATGGATAACAATGAACAATTTCTGGGTGGCATGAAGTTCAATGTTCCGGTAGGTTTTGCCCATAGTGTCAATGTGCTGACCAATAATTTTTCGACCGAATATGGCAATACAGGTAATGGAATCGTAAACATTACGAGCAAGTCAGGTGGCAATGAGCAAACGGGCGAATTTTTTATCGTCAACCGCCCCGGTCCGGCACTCGATGGCAAAAGCAGGTATGCACAACGCGACCTTTCGGGCAATTTTGTAAAAGATGGTTTTAGCAGATACCAGCTTGGTGGCAGTCTGGGTGGTGCCATCATCAAAAACCGCACCTTTTACTACATCAATGCCGAACATACTACAGATATCAAAGATAATCGGCTTACCAGCCCGGCACTTGGCGTGAATACTGTTGTGCCCGGCAGAAACCAATTTAACTACCTGAACGCAAAACTCGATCACAGGTGGTCTGACAGATTTTCTTCAAGCCTAAGGGCCAATGTCGGTATAGTGAGCATCGAAAGACAAGGAGGCGGTCTTGATGGCGGTGTAACATTTCCATCAGCAGGCGGATTCCAAGACAGGAATTCTTCGTTGATTGCTTTACAGAATACATATCGTGGCAATGCTTTCAAATCAGAAACCAATGTTCAGTACAGCACTTTTAGGTGGAATTACAACCGGGCCGTCCATACAAACAGTGCCCAGGTCGTTGTTCTTGACCCAAGCGAACAGACAATTGCCATTCTCGGGCATCCGGGCTACATTTTTGACAGCCATGAGAAAACCATTCAGGCACAACAAAAAATTACCGTTTATAAAGGAAATCATACCATCAAAACCGGTGTAGAAATCCTTAGTTCGGCTCATTCGCTCTATGGTGGCGGGAATATACACGGAAGTTATCTGGTAAAGCTGAATGAATCGCAACTCGCTTCCCTACAAGGCAAATCTGACCTGCAGCCGGGCGACATACCAGGTGACGTAACGGTGTTGAATTATGCTGTAGAGTTAAAGCCGGCATCCTTTGGTGCCAGGCAGAATATCATCAGCCTCTATGCAGAAGATGCCATTCATATAAGCAACAGCCTTACGGCCACACTTGGACTTCGCTATGATTACGACAATCTATCAAAAGGTGGAGGAGACAAAGGCGACTACAATAACCTCGCACCAAGATTAAGCCTCAACTACCGACTGAACAGTACCAGCAGTATAAGGGCCGGTTATGGAATGTTTTATGATAAAATTCTGTACTCGGTGTACAGTGATGCATTGCAGCAAAATACCACATCTGCCGACTACAAGCTACAGCTACAGGAGCTTATCAACAAAGGAATATTGCCGGCAGATACAGATTTGTCAAAAATTACCTTTGATGGCAATCTGGTGACCAACACGGTAGCCAATTACCTACAAGGGCCTTCCTATAACGAACTCCAGTCACAACGTGGACACGCTTTCAGCAATGAACGCAGAATACTGAATCCTAATGGTTATCAGAACCCATTAACACATCAGATCTCCATAGGTTATCAAAAACAGCTAAACAACCAAATGCTGTTTTATGTAGATGCAGTCCGAAACAAATCGGAAAATCTCTTCCGACTGCGCGACTTGAATGCTCCAACTCCGTTTACATACAATGGTACGGTAAGAACACAGGCAGAAGCAGATCTTACACGTCCGGTGGCTATCGTCAATAATTCAGCTATCATCAACGGGCAGCTTGTAACAGGTGTAGCCAGAAATGTCATTATGACTGAAACAGCAGGAAAATCGGAATATTATGGCCTGAGTATCAATCTTCAGAAAGACCGAGGCAGTGATCCGGTTGCCTGGAGGCTGATATATACACTTTCGCAATTGAAGAACAATACAGAAGACATCAATTTCAGGGCAGAAGACAGTAATAATTTTGAGCGCGAATGGGCACATTCTATCAATGACCGTACCCATGTCATCAATGGCATTATCACTTATTTCCCGGTAAAAAATCTGAGTCTCACCATAGCTGCTCTCATACAGAGCGGCCAACCGATCAACAGAATACCCGATGCGGACAAGTACGGGACTACCGACCTAAATGGTGATGGTCGCTCGTTTGGAGATGCTTATGTTGGTAACAGCGATCGGGAGCCGGGCGAAGGACGTAACAGCGACCGTCTGCCTTGGTCCAACACTTTCGATCTGGCAGCACAATACGATATTCCGCTTGGCGGTAAAAAGGGAAACTTGTCGGTAAGAGCGGATGTATTCAATCTGTTCAACGCCGAAAATCTCAGCGGCTACTCAAATAATGCCACACAGAGCAATCAGATACAGGCAGGCACAGCTGCTTCCGGACTCCTTGTTCGTCGTAATGCTGCTCCTCCACGACAATTTCAGTTTGCGCTCAGATATTCGTTTTAATCAGATTTCACCAAAACAGATGAAAAATCTCATAGCCATTTTTACCTTGTTTTTAATATCCTGTGGCGGAAATCCTTCCTCCGGGCCGGTAGAGGCTTCCGGTTGGGATGAAATCGTGAAGAAAGCCCAGGGCACTACCCTGAACATGATGATGTGGCAAGGTGACCCACTTATCAATAAATATATGGCCGAATGGGTAGCTCCTGAATTGAAGAAACGCTACAATATTGAACTAAGGCTCTTGCCCGGCCAGGGAAGTGAAATAGTGAAAATACTCATGACCGGAATCGAGCAAGGAGAAAAATCTGGCAGTATCGATGTCTGTTGGATCAATGGTGAGACATTCTACCAGCTTAGGCAGATTAATGCCCTCTATGGTCCGTTTGTGGAAATGCTTCCCAATGCCAAGACAATAGATGCAGAAGACCCGTTCATAAAATACGACTTCCAGCAGCTAACACAAGGTTTTGAATGCCCGTGGGGCAATGTGCAGATGTGCATCATCTATGATTCGGTCCGGACACCTTCACCACCATGAAACCTGGCTCAACTCAGCGAGTATGTAAAAGCTCATCCTGGTAAGTTTACCATTCCTGCAGAGTTTGCCGGAATGACCCTGCTCAAATCCTGGATGACTGAGCTCGCAGGTATGGGTTCCGGTTATTTCGACGGTACGTTTGATTCATTAAAATATGCTGCAACAAGCGAAAAACTCTGGCATTACATCAACGAAAACAGAAAATATTACTGGCGAAATGGTGAGACGTTTCCCGAAAAATTATCGGCAGTACACCAGATGTTTGCCAACAGCGAACTCGATTTCACCCTGAGCAACAATGATGCTGAAGTGGACAATAAGATAGCACAGGGCGTTTTTCCGGGTACTGCCAAAGCTTATGTTCCTGATGTTGGCAGCATCCGCAATTCGCATTATCTTGGTATTCCTTCTAATTCGCCGAACAAAAACGCTGCTCTGGTACTGATCAATTTTCTGATTTCGCCGGAGGCGCAATTGCAAAAGATGAAACCAGAAGTATGGGGTGATGGCACCGTACTCGATGTGAAGAAGCTGGATGCGCATTGGCAACAAGAATTTTCAAAGGCTTCTGTTAGAAAAAGTGCTCCATCAAGGCAAACACTCAGCCAAAAAGCCATCAAAGAACCCGCACCTGAATACATGATAAGACTCTATTCCGACTTCAGAAATAAAATTATCGGAAAACAATGAAAAGGTATATCGTGGTGTTGCTTTATCTGGTACTCGTGTTGGGGCCTCTGTTGGCAGGTGTGGTTTACAGTATGCTGTATAGTACCGGTAGCATCGGTTTGCTTTCCAAAGGATTTTCTTTGGTAGCTTGGCAAAATGTTTTAACAGATGATTTTGTAAAACGTTCATTCCTTTCTACCATTTTTGTAGCTACCATAAGTCTTGTCATCGGTGTGGCGGCAGCTTTGTTTGTTGTGTTGAAAAGCAATTGGTTGAGGCGTTCAGGTATTGCCGGAATAATGCTTCACATACCGCTTGCTTTCCCACCTATGGTTGCTGCATTTCTGATGTTCCAACTATTGTACAAAGGTGGTTTGCTGTCAAGAATATTCTACCAGCTTGGTCTTACAACAGATATCGCGGATTTTCCGGGGCTGGTGAATGATAATCTTAATATTGGTGTGATACTTTGTATGGCATTGTTCGTATTTCCTTTTTTTGTAGTGTTTTTTGTTCAGAAAATGGAAATATCCGGCATGAACAGATATGTAACACTTGCGGCTTCACTTGGCGCCGGTCGTTATCAGACAGATATGAAGATTGTCATTCCTTTGCTTCTCAGACATGCGTGGTTTAATATTGCCTTATACTGGTTGATATTATTCGGCAATTTTGAAATTCCCCTTATTCTTGGCAGACAGCATCCGGCTCAGGTATCGGTACTCATAGGTCAGAAGTTTACAAAATACGATTTGGGTGATTTGCCTGAAGCGTATGCAATATCGTTATTGTACGTGTTAGTGGTGTTAGTGGTTTTTTTGTTGTTTTTATTCAAAAACAGGAAAATACAAGCAATATGAAAACAAAAGCTAGGATTCGAATAATAGTGTTAATCAACCTGGTCATGATTCCTTTTGTGTTCCTGTTGTTTCTGTCAATAGCCGGTACCTGGTTTTTCCCTGATGTGTTGCCGGGTCATTGGTCTTTGAATGCATGGCACGGATTATTTTTAGGAAATGATTTTTGGTGGGTGTTGCTCAAATCAGTTGTATTGTCTTCAAGTATAGCAATATTGGCTACCGCAATGGCATTCTTCATCAGCAGGCAATTGAGCAGGCATCGTTATAGAGATATTTTGCATTCGATTGCATATTTGCCTTATTCTTTTTCGCCTGTTATTTATGCCTTTTGCATTCAGTTTTTGTTTATTCGCAGCGGATTGAAGGGGACTTATGCCGGTGTTTTAATTGCCCAATTGCTCATTAGCTTTCCATTTGTAGTGCTACTTTTTTCAAAACATTGGAATCATGAACTGAAAAATCAGGAGATACTATCCATGTCATTGGGAGCGTCCGAATACCAAACAGTTGTACGTGTCACACTACCACTCACTATGCGCCTGATTAAGCTTTCACTCATACAGACTTTTCTCATCAGTTGGTTCGATTACGGTATCAGTCTGGTCATAGGCCGGGGCATTGCTCAAACTGCCATCCTGAGGATATACCAGTATATTGCGGAGGCAAACATTGCGTATGCAGCTACTGCTTCTCTTGTATTGCTGATTCCGCCGGTAATGTTGTCAATTGTTCAGCATAAATTATCATCAAATGTGGCTTGAGGTAAAAAATATAAGCAAACGCTTCGACAAAAATGAAGTGCTGAAAGATATTAGCTTTTCGCTTGAACAGGGAAAGACGCTTGCCATCTTAGGAAAATCTGGTTGTGGAAAAACAACGTTGCTGAAAATCATTGCGGGCATTATTCCTGCCTGTGAAGGAGATGTATTTCACCAGCATAAACTGATTACTCATTTGCCCTTGAACAAAAGAAATATCATTTATCTCTATCAAGATGCCTTACTCTTTCCACACCTGAATGTCTTCGAAAACATAGCTTTCGGACTCCGTGCAAGGAAGTTGGGTGAGGAAGAAATATTACAGAAAGCAAACAAACTGATATCAGAACTCGGCCTGACAGGATATGAAAATCAAAATCCGCAGCTGTTGAGTGGTGGGCAAAAACAACGTGTGGCATTCGGTAGGTCACTGATTGTTAATCCGGATTGTATGTTACTCGACGAACCCTTTTCAAGTCTCGATTTCGAAACAAGAACCACCATGCAGATGTTTTATAAAGAAATGGCCGAAAAATTTAATATCACAACAGTATTTGTAACACACGATCTTAAAGAAGCATTGATTATGGGCAATCATTTTGCGGTAATGGACAGTGGCAGGCTAACATTTTACAAAGATAAATCTGAGTTTATCAACAGTCCTGAAACGGGTGTTATGCAAGAAAAGACTTTCTGGGACAATATTAATGCTGACAAAACGTGAAAAAAACAAATTTTAATCATCTTGAATCATTGTACTGGGTCTTTACGCAAGTCTGCAATGATCAGTGTGTACACTGCTATAACGATTCAGGTCCGAATGGTGGCAGGTTGAGTGACGAAGAATGCCTGCAAATCATTTCCAACCTACCGGATGAAATAGACCGGATCATACTCTCAGGCGGCGAACCCATAGCCAAGAAAAAGCAACTCTTCCTGATTCTTGATGCTCTGAAGGAAAGGTATGGCAGTCGTTCGCAGATAATGTTGCAGACCAATGGCGATCTATTGACCGGAGAGATTCTGGATGTATTGATAGAAAAAGGCATTACGAGGTTTGACATAGCAAGTATAGACCGTTATCACAAGAAGGCAGGCGAACACCTGATGAACCTTGCCGAGTTATTCGACAGTCGGGGTGTAGATGGCAGTGACAAAGATCCGCTTATCGATAAGGAAAATTACGTGAAGCCGAAACTGAGCTGGGGCTATTGGGGTGCTACCGAAGACATGTGGCTGGGTGGCAACTGGGCACGCGGACGCGCATTGAAGAACAGCATCTGGAAAAAAGATCCGAAACATAATTTCTGTGCCGTGTTATCTGGTGGCATTGGCTTCCTGAATGGTGGCGAAGATATTCCGCAAGAAATCAGCATTCAATTGTGGAAGATCAATCCCTGTTGTCCCGGGACTTACAAGGCAATGGGCGATGCCCGAACCGAAAAGATAAGCCAAGTGCTTGCCAGGGTTTCAGCTTCGCCTGTGTTTCAGCGTATTGATCGGGGAGATCCACTCGGTATGGGCGAGTCGGTCGGTATATCAAGGGCTTATGCCATGGCAAGGACAGAAGAACTCGACAATATTTGTCTTTGGTGTGATGAATTTTTCAAAGAACATTTTGATATCGAAAAATTGGACAAGAAATAGCAATAGATTTGCATTATCCGGAGTTGAAATTTCTAAAAATTTTTAAACAAATACATGATACCTACAATCAGGATTATACATGAAAAAAGACTCATCGGTAAGCGTTTGGTGATGAGCATCAGTGAATACCGTGTAGGTGAACTCTGGCAATCATTTATGCCCGAAAGGAAGAACATACAGAACAAACTGAGTGATGATCTCTTATCCGTTTCTGTTTATCCATCGGGTTATTTTACTGCATTTAACCCTGCAAATGAATTTGACAAATGGGCGGCTGTAGAAGTATCAGATATTTCAACCTTACCTGACGGAATGGAAAAAATGGTGATTCCCGAAGGGCTTTATGCCGTATTTCAATATAAGGGGCTGAATACCGATCGTTCAGTATTTCAATATATCTACGGCAGTTGGTTGCCGGCATCAGACTTCATATTGGATGACAGACCGCACTTTGAAGTATTAGGAGCAAAATACAGGAACAATGCCCCGGAGTCAGAAGAGGAAATCTGGATTCCGGTACGGAAAAAATAAAAAGTAGCTAATATCACACATAACCTTCATCCTGCTCGGCTGCTTCGCGCGATAGTACAGGTATGTATATACGCCTTGTGTAGAAGCCGATAATGATACCATATACAAAACCACCTATGTGCGCCCAGTAAGCCACACCGGCACTTTCTTCTGCTACATGGCTGAGTGATCCATATCCGGCAATAAACTGATTGACGATCCAGATGCCGAGAAAGGCCAAGGCAGGTACCCTAAAGCTCGAGAACAGTATAAGCACCAGTACTTTGATACGACTATGTGGAAAATATACCAGATAAGCTCCTAAGACAGCTGATATAGCACCACTGGCGCCTATGAGAGGAATATCGCTGGCAGGGTTGAGCAACCCGTGGAATAAAGTGGCAGCAATACCACCTGCTATGTAAAAAATGAAGAACCGGATATTGCCAAGCGTAGCTTCGATGTTGTCTGCAAAGACCCACAAAAACAGCATATTGCCAAGTAAATGCCCCCACCCACCATGCAAGAAAAGACTTGTAACAAGAGAATACAACTGATGACCATGCAAAAACTCCGACGGAATGGCTCCAAACGAAAAAGTAAAAGCATTAAGCGATTCGGCATCGAGCGATATCTCAAAGATGAATACCAGTATGTTGACAGCCAAAAACAGATAACTGAATATCGGCTTATGTCCGCGTTCTACCTGCTCGTCACCTATTGGGAAAAACATATATTATTTTATGATCTTATTAAAGGCTTGTACAGCATTGTTCATCCTTAATATAACATTTTCCCTGCCAAGAAGTTCCACCATCTCAAATACTCCCGGACCTTGCATCGTGCCTGCAAGTGCCAGACGCATCAATGGTAGTATTTCACCGGGTTTATAGCCGGCTTCCGCAAGGAATGTCTTGAAGTTGGCTTCCATACTCTGGTGGTCGGCCATCTCCGCTTTTTCAATATAGCGTATTACTTCCTGCAATTTTGGAGCTACTTCAGCATTCCATTTCTTCTGTATATTGGCTTCGTCGTAGTTGAGTTCTTCTGTGAAGAAATAATATCCGACAGTGGCAAATTCTGTCAGGACATTAATCCTGCTCTTCATCAGACTACAGAATTTTTCTACAAATTTAGTATCAGCAGTTATGCCTCTGGCCTTCAGGTCGGGTTGTATCAACGCAGTAAGCTCGGCATCAGATTTTTGTTGAATATACTGGTGGTTAAACCATTTGGCTTTCTCGAAATCGAATCGTGCACCCGATTTATTGATTTTTTCAAGGCTGAAAGCTTCTGTGAGTTCTTCAATTGAAAATATTTCCTGGTCAGTTCCCGGGTTCCAGCCAAGTAAGGCTAGGAAATTGATTACTGCCTCCGGCAAAAATCCGGCTTCACGAAATCCGGTGAATCTTTCTCCTTCGTAATTTTCTTCTTCATGATGCGGCCACGACAACGGAAACACCGGCATGTTGAATTTTGCTCCGTCACGCTTGCTGAGTTTGCCGTTTCCGTTGGGTTTTAGTATCAGGGGTAGATGCGAAAATGCCGGCATTGTGTCTTCCCAGCCTAGAAAACGATACAAAAGTACATGATGTGGTGTACTGGACAACCATTCTTCTCCACGAATGACATGGGTTATTTTCATCAGGTGGTCATCTACTATATTTGCAAGGTGATAGGTAGGCATCCCGTCACTTTTGAGCAGTACTTTGTCGTCAATGAGGCTGTTGTCAAAACTCACCTCTCCACGGATAAGATCGTTGAAAACAACCTTGCCTTCAGCGGGTACTTTTAGCCGAATGACGTAATGTTGGCCTGCCGCTATCCGCTTTGTTACTTCATCCGGTGGCAGTGTCAGGCTGTTGGCTGCAAGCGTACGGGTAGAATGGTTATATATGAAATTAGGGTCTTTGGTGCGGAAAGCTTCAAGTTCTTCTGCTGTATCAAATGCATAGTAGGCATTCCCTTCGGCTACCAATCTTTCAGCGTATTGGCGATACATTGGTTTTCGCTCCGACTGTCGATAAGGTGCATAGTCTCCTCCTTGCTCCGGACCTTCGTCGAATGTGAGTCCGCACCATTCGAGTGCTTCTGTAATATAGTTTTCAGCTCCGGGTACAAAACGGTTTTGGTCGGTGTCTTCTATGCGTAGTATAAACTGCCCGCCGTGTTTTCTGGCAAGCAGATAGTTGAACAAAGCTGTACGTACACCACCTATGTGTAGTGCGCCCGTAGGGCTGGGAGCGAATCTGACTCTCATTTTTTCTCTGATTATTTCCTGCAAAGGTAATGGAAATGAATCATAAGGTACAACGCTATCTTAGTATTGTACAGAAATGTATTGTATTTAAAGTATTGATTCAGTTATCATGTGTATGTCACCTGCCGGTGAAATTTGTCTTTTTTTTCAATAAAATAGCAATCTAAAGCAGCGGATGTAGGGCAGCATTCGTTCATTGTATGAATTATCTGTTTTTGTAACTGTTAGCATTATGTATCTGGTCAAAACTCCGAAGGTGGTTAAACATATTTTTCCGACTTATTATTGGGACAAACCCAATGATAAGCGAGCAATATATCTTACTTTCGATGATGGACCGATACCTGAAGTGACACCTTGGGTTCTAGATCAGTTAGCTGCGTATGATGCCAAGGCCACCTTCTTCTGTGTAGGTGACAATGTAAGGAAATACCCGCAAATTTTTAATCGGCTAAAGGAAGAAGGTCATAAGACAGGCAATCATACATTTAATCATCTCAATGGCTGGAATACACCTGTAAATGAGTATGTTGAAAATGTTGATCAATGTGCAGAGTTAGTTGACTCCGACTTGTTTCGGCCGCCGTACGGCAAATTGTTACGAAAACAGTCACAGCACTTGTCAGAAAATTATTCGGTCGTAATGTGGGATATACTGAGCGGTGATTTTGACCCTACAATCACCAAAGAGAACTGTCTGAAAAATGTAGTGAATCATGCTGTACCGGGATCAATAATAGTATTTCATGACAACATCAAATCGTATGATAAACTTCAATACGTATTGCCGAGGGTTTTGGAATATTTTGCCCAAAAGAATTACACATTCAGCGCGCTCGAATTTGCAAAATCAAAGAAGGCAGCACCAGCTTTAATGCCTGCCTGATAAAAATAATGTTTGACACTACCCTGAGCCTGGAAAATGATGGAAATTTCCGGGCTTTTTTTATTACCACTTTCGTGGAATGTGAATAGAAGATATTAACCCAAATAATGCACTTGTCTCTTTACCCAAGTTAATGATTGCTCACCATTCATTTTAAAAGCTCAAAGATTAAGGTTCACTATGCTTTAATAAGCTGTTTTTTTGGCTTTCTTGTACTAATTATTTTTGGAAAAATTCTTAATGTGTTATAATATTATCCTACAAAGACAAAAGCCGAATCTTATATCAGATCCGGCTTTTGTAAACTTGGTTTAACAAAAGTTATTTTGCTGCTCTCATGCCTTCAAAAGTAAGCTGGAGCGATATTTTGTCATCAACGATTGCTTCCTTTATTTTACCGGATACGGTACCCAAGTCATATTTTACGCCCCAAAGTGAGCGCTCGATGGTAAACATTGAAGTAGCTATTTTGATCCGTTCTGCTGCCAGGTGGATATTGACAGGCACCGTTATGCTACGTGTCACATCCTTTATGGTTAGGTTGCCTACCATCATGTGCGTATTTTTTACCAAACTGGCCATATTTGCCTCACGTGATGCTCTTGAGTCAAGAGGCTCGATTCTGACGATTTCGAACTTTGCAGTCGGATACTTGGCGACATCAAAGAAATCATCAGCCTTTAGGTGATCTTCCAGATCTTTTTTATCGCTACCCGCCAGACTTGTAACATTGATCTTGTTCATATCAATTTCTACGTTGCCTGACACTATCTGACCGTCTTTGTAGGCTATCTGTCCCGATTTTCCGCTTATCGTGCCCGTTTGAGTCTTCAGGCTACCTTTGCTACCAATCCATGAAACGCTGGCATTTGCCATTTTAAAAACGATAGCGTCAGCAGGAGTACTGGCCGGGGTACCTGCGGTATTTTCAGTTTTCATCTCCGGCAAGGCATCAATCTGCGATTTTGTGGCACTATTTGGTGGCAATGTGTCATTTGCAATGTCCGTTGCTGCAACATCTGCTTTCTTGTCGCTTTTGCAAGCTTGCGTACCAGCGAAGGCAATCAACATCAAAAATAAATAAATTTTTTTCATATTTAATTATTAATTATAAATTTGAAATCTCAATTTCATTAAATGCAATCCTAGCAAAAATGTTTCAATTCGCAGTAGAGTATTGTTATTTTGAGATTGAATTTTTTGATAATTCATCCAAAAAACTGATTGCTTCAGCAAATGAGTTGAGCGTTTTGAATTTATTACCTGACGGAATATTGAGCACATTAAGCTGGTATCCGGAAAGTAATAGCACCGATTGAGGGCAGCATCTGTTCAATTCATCAATGTAAGAACCAATTGGTTGGCCTGTAAACCGTTCAGATAAAATGGTATATATGTAATCAGGCTTTACTAATTTATATGCCTGTTCTACATCATACAAGGATGTGTTTTGTCCAAGATAATAGGTTTTGTAAGCTTTTGAACGCAACAGGAACTGCATAATGAGCAGGATAAGTTCGTGTGATTCCCCTTCAGGCAAGAATAGCAAAAAACCGGGTTTGCCGGATTGCTTTCTTTTGATCTTGTCCGTAGCGGCTACTATTTTCTGACGTATGAGGTTAATGATAAAATTTTCATGTACAGTGTTGATGGTACCGGTAAGGCGGATGAAATTAATTTTTTCTAGAAATGGTACGATCATATATTCGAGTACATGGATAAAGCCGTTTTCTTTTATCTTGCTGTCAATGGTGGAATGAAATTTTTCTTCATCCATGGTTACCATGATAATCATAAGCTCGTCATGTTGCCCGATATCTGATTCATTGGTGGCTATACCGGACAGTAGATGGCTGATACAGTGCTCGCAAAATGTAGCAATCTTCGATATCTTATAACCATTCTTATTCAGCAATGCTATGTCAAGCAGGCGTTTCAGTTCGCTTTCATCATAGTATCTTATATTGCTATGCGTTCTGTGAGGTTTGATGAGCCTGTATCTTTGCTCCCAGATACGAATGGTATGCGCCTTGATGCCACTCAATCTTTCGAGGTCTTTGATAGAATATTTGCTCACGGATCAATCAGATTAATTACTATGTAATGATGAGTTAAACCCAGATTACGCATTATACTCTTAATTGTAAATAATTAATACTTCAAATCCATTTCAAAAGTTCAAAAACCTGAATCCACTATCGCTTTATCACTCTTTTATGGATTTTTTGTACGAACCATTTTCGTTTAAATTCCCAATGCGTTATTTGGGTTAAATAAACAGTTGGTTATAATTTTTTGTTCTGTTTGAATGCAATTTTATCTTTTATTGATAAAATACAAGGTAAAAAATAAATTATTCGAATGAATGAGAGTATATTTGGCTTATTAATTAATCATATTAAACCAATATGAAGAGAATATTTATTCCTGTAGTTTTCTGTTTGCTTTTTGTAAGCAATATTTTGGCCAACAAAGGAGGCATTTCTGACGGGAGTCCATGCCTTGTATGCTATGCGCCTTACTTGTTTGAAGTAGCTGGTATTAAAGCTACATCTGCTACTTTTAATTATGATGGTTACAAAGACCAAGCAGGTGTTTATGAGCTTGAATATGGCCTGGTTGGCTTTGTTAAAGGTACAGGTACTATTGTTTCGGGCAAAAAACTTACGGCTACAATTATAGGCCTTACACCAAATACTGAATATACGGCTTTGTTAAGATTTAAGTGTGACTCGGGTGAAGGCAGCTCTGACCTAACGCTTAATTTCAAAACAAAGCTTACCAATGATGTCGGTGTATCTAAAATCCTCTCACCAAAAAGCAACTGCGAACTCGGCAATGATGAAAAACTGAAAATACAGATAAAAAATTATGGCGGCAACCCACAATCGCTAATAGATGTAAGGTTTAGTGTCAATCAGCAACCTATATCGGTTCCACCTTTTGTTGATGGTTACTATACCGGTGTATTGAGTACCGATAGTACAGGTACATTTGATTTCGATACCGGCTTTGACTATTCGGAAGAAGGCGAGTTTAAGATAGCCTCCTGGACAGAGCTCAAAGGCGATGAAAATAAGCTGAACGATACTACTTATTATACATTATTCCATGTTCCTTTGGTTAAATCATTGCCTTATGCTGTTAATTTCGAACCATCACAATCAGGCTGGACATTTAACAACGTAAGAGGTACTACTGGCTGGGAGTTTGGTACACCTAATACGCCGAACATCAACACTGCTGCAAGTGGCAATAATTGTTTTTTTGCCAGAATACCGGAAGGTTTTACAGATCAGGTAGAGGCTTATCTCGAATCACCGTGTTTTGACTTTTCTGATGCTCAAAATGAGCCGTACCTTACTTTTAATATTAATTATGACATTGATACATACTATCATGGTATCTGGGTTGAGTACTCAAAGGATGGTGGGCTTACCTGGGAAAGGCTTGGTCAGTACAACGACCCGTTGAAGTGGTATAATACTGCCAGCAATATTTTCGGATTTTCGACATGGGCAGGTACTTCAATGGGCTGGACAATAGCAGGTCACAAACTTACAGAACTGAAAGGTGAGTCAAATTGCCGTATTCGTATAGCGTTCAGCACATTTTATAACTTTGGTGGCGATAGTGGCGTAGCAGTTGACAATATTACCATTTACAACCAGATAGACAAAGATCTGACAGCCGTAGCGCTCACCAATACTTCTACATCAGAATGTGGAAGTGAAAATGATTTCGTGAAATTTACCTATACCAATACAGGTAAAAAGCCAATTGTAGGGCCAAATCAGGTAAAAGCATATTATCAGTTTGAAAATGATGCGGTAATCGAAGAAGATGTACCTGCCGCTGTCATTCAAGTCGGAGACTCTTACACTTATACCTTCAAGACCAAGTTTAGCTCTTATGGGCCTGGTACATACAAAGCGAAGGCCTGGGTGCAGGCAGTGAATGATGCCAATGCCTTCAACGATACTACTTCCTTTTCTCTCACCATACCAGAGCCGACTGCACTGCCTCTAAAGGAAGATTTTGAAAAATTTCTGCTTCCTGAAGGCTGGATTGGAGAAGGATATTCAATAACTGCAGGTCACAACAACAAAACTTATGTGATAGCAGGTAATCTGTTCACATCTTCATCAAAGTTTAGTTTCACAACCAGCAACATTGGGCCGCTTGACGGAGGTAACACCCTCACTTTCGATTACAGATATGTTGACTATTTCGCCGGCACCAATCCTACAAGTGCTGATGCTGTCAAGCTGGTACTCGAAATATCCGATGACTGTGGCATTACATTCAAACCATTGTACACCATCGATCAGTCAAATCATATCCCATCAGCTGATATGAAGAATGTAGCTGTAGATTTGTCTGCTTATGATGGTAAAATCATCAAACTGCGCTACAGGGCAGAATACATCACCGGCGACTACTGGGTAGATGTCGATAATATCAACATCAATGGTTGTCCGTTGAGTCTTGGAGCTTCTTCTAAGCTGAAGAACGTGTCTTTTGGTGGCACCAACGATGGTGCTGTAACTATCACTCCGTCAAAAGGTACTGCACCATATACTTACTTGTGGTCCAATTCGGCTACTACAGCCGGCATTTCTGGCCTTACTGCAGGTAATTATTGCGTAACCATTACGGATGCTAATGCTTGTAAAGATGTTGATTGTTTTGATGTGGGTAATTGCCCTCAGACATTAGGCGTAACCGGTAACGTCACTCCGGTTTCCGGCCCCGGAAAATCGGACGGAAAAATTGCACTCAATACACCTGCCGGCACATATAGCTATGCTTGGAGCAATGGGGCAACCGGCAAGTCTGTTTCCTTCCTTAAGAGCGGTAAATACAGTGTCACCGTAACAAATGAATCTGGTTGTACGCAAGTAATTGATTTTCAAATAAATGCCGTAGCAACTCACGAAATAAAAGATCTGAAAGTCCTGAACATCAATCCGAATCCAACAAACGGATTGTTTAATGTAGTTGCTGTATTTGGCAAAGCTGTAAGTACAGCTATTGATATATACAACATCTATGGCGAACCTGTCTATTCAAAGATTACCGGCAAAGCAGATCAGCTGAATGTTCCTGTTGATCTGGGTGATGTACCTGCAGGATTTTACATCATGAAATTATCAGCCGACGGAAGTACAGTGAGCAGAAAGATTATAAAAATACAATAAAATACTAGCATTAAAAAACATCCTAAGAGGGACGGAATTAAAATTTTGTCCCTCTTTTGGTTTTACAATAATAGGTTTAATTTTCTGAAATGATTATATCCGGAAGAGCTTATCCCGAACTATTTATATAGCATGCCCTAAATACATTCAAGACTACGACAGTAATAACAGCTACAACATACTGATGAAACAATTGATCGAACTGTCAACCAAGACAATTATTCTGAAGAGGAACGAATATCTAAAGTACAGTGGAAGTACAGATACCAATCTTTACTATTTAGAGAACGGGAGTATGCGCATATTTATCGTAAGCGAAGGTGAAGAACAAATAATTCGCCTCGCCTACAACGGCAATCTGATAACATCGCTCGATTCATTTTTGACAGATAAACCATCCGAACTATTCATTCAGGCTATAAAGAACAGCACGGTAAGAGTAATTACAAAACAGCAGATTGAACAGTTTCTGAAAGAAGATGAGAATCAAAAACTGTGGATAAAGATACTTGAGAACCTGATTGTTCAACAGCTGGAGCGCGAAATTGATATCCTTACAAAATCGCCTGCTGAACGGTATCAAAGGGTATTGAGTCGAAGCCCGCATCTGTTTCAATATATTCCCAACAGATACATAGCCAATTATTTGAGAATGAGCCCCGAAACACTTTCGAGGCTGAAAAAGTCTTGATTTCAATCAATATTTATGACGAATAATAGTTAAACCTTTGTATAAAAATTAATCATTATGCAGTCTGAAAATTTAATTGAAAAACTCATCGACCAAACAAAACAGATAATTAGCCAGACAGAAATGCTGAAAGATGAAAGCATCAACATGCTTAGCTGGAGGGAAACTGAAAATTCGTGGAATATCCTGGAATGTCTCGAACATCTGAATTTGTACGGAGATTTTTATTTGCCGGCAATAGATAACAGTATAAACAAATCGGTTGCCAAACCGGATGCAGAATTTAGAAGCGGGTTGCTGGGGGCGTATTTTGCCAAAAGTATGTTGCCTGGGCAAAAGATGAATAAGATGAGTACTTTTAAAGATAAGAATCCGCTCCATGCAAATCTTGATAAGCAGGTGATAGATAAATTCTGTGCCCAACAGATCAAACTTCTCGAACTTTTGGAACGATCAGGCAAGGTAAGTCTGAACAAAGTAAAAGTGCCCACTTCTATTTCGCGGCTCATATCATTAAAACTGGGCGATACCTTTCAGTTTTATATTAATCACATCATCAGACACCTGAGCCAGATAGAGCGAATAAAAGCTGCATCAAGAAATGTTCAGTCAACTATGGTAGAATAAGGTAAACTGTATATTTTCCAGGCTATTATCTTTAGGAAGCATTATTCTGCTTAGCTTCGAGTTAAGAAATGGTTTTGGCAAAAGGAGCTAATAAAGTAAAGATTCATTTAGAAAAAAGCATGACAAGCAAGAATGGACAAATATAAATGTCTCAAAATATTGCCCGATGATGAAATGTATATTTCGATTATTGCGAGTTGGTATTTTCATGAATGGGGCATTGCTGAAGCAGATACTATTGATCGTATAAAAGGGCTGGGTACAGACAATGAAGAATTTCAGGTTTTGCTGACACTTGGTGGAAAACCCATAGCAACCGGTGGCCTATATAACCATGTTGGGTTGCTCAATAAGCTGCCTCATCTGAAAATCCACAAACATTGGCTGGCTTTGGTTTACACGATACCTGAGTACAGAGGCAACGGTGCCGGAAGTGCCATCTGCATGGAGATAGAAAAAATGGCAGGTGATCTTGGTTGCAGTGTTATTTATTTGTTTACACATACAGCAGAAAATTTGTACCAAAGACTTGGCTGGAATACAGTTCAAAGATTGACCTTAGCGGATAAGAATATTGCCGTTATGAAAAGGGATGTTTTGTAAACCAAATGAAAATAGCAATCGGATGCGATAAGACTTATTATTATTAATACAAGTGGTAATAATATTGCGTATTGATAAATAAATATTCTGCATCTAGTTTGCATTTTTTACTGTTGTTTTTTAAATTTACACAGCGTTTTACATCAGAACTAATAAACAACACTATGCCGCACCCAAAAAGCAGGATGTTCAGGAAACTGGTAGCATTACTCAAGTTTGAGCTTGAAAAATTGCCTGAAAACCAACCCGAAAGGAACAAAAGAAATATCCAACAATCGCGCCGCAGATTTATTGAACATTCGGCCAAAGCAGCTATTGGTGTATCGCTGTCTGTTAGCATGCCTGCATTTCTTTCGTCCTGCCGCAACACACCGTCTTCAGCATCTGCAGATACAGATGCACCACCGGTTGTCGGTGAGAAACCACTCGACATCGCTATACTCGGTGGAGGCATTGCAGGGCTCAACTGTGCTAACCATTTGCTTGAGTCGGGTCATGATTTTAAGATATTCGAAGCCCAAAAACGTGTAGGTGGCCGAATACTTACGCATTACAATGATCCGCTGGGTTTAGGTATTTATCCGGAGTTTGGCGGAGATTTTATCGATACCGGGCATGAAGACATGCTGGCCCTTGCCAAAGAATTTGGGCTTGAATTATACGATCTTGAAGCAGAAATGAAGAAAGACGGACTAGTAAAGGATGTTTATTTGTTCAATGATAAAATTTTTACAGAGAAAGACATCATACGAGAGTTTCGCAAAATAGCTCCCAAAATAGCTGCCGACTACAAGTCGTTGGGCGAAAATTATGATACCGAGGCGGCCAAAAAATTTGACCTAATGCCTTTGTCAGAATACTTCGCCTCACTCAAATGTGCCAAGTGGCTGAAGGATGTGCTGATTGCCGGATTTGTTTCAGAATTTGGTCTTGACTGCAACGAACAGTCCACTATAAATTTCCTGGATCTCATCGATCCTGATACTTCAGGTGGGTTTAAAATATTCGGCGAAAGCGACGAAAGATTCAGGATTAAAGGTGGCAATTCGAAAATAATAGAAGGACTTGAGAAAAAAATAGGAAGCGACAGGATACTTAAGCGCTACGAAGTAACAGAGGTAAGCGAACAGGATGACGGCAGCTATAAAATATCTTTCACCGACCAGAAGCCGGTGTTAGCGGGCATGGTGGTGTGTACTATTCCTTTTACCATACTCAGAAAGATAAAGATGAGCTTAAAGAATATTTCGCCCGAAAAGCAGAAATGTATAAATGAGCTAGGTTATGGCATGAATACCAAACTGGTACTCGGTTATAATGAACGAAGCTGGCGTTCAAAGGAAAACAAGGCAATGGGCTACCTGTTCCATAAAGACATCGTCAATGGTTGGGATAGCTCCTACAACAAACCCGACAATTCCGACAAAGCCGCATTTGTTTGTTATTTTGGCGGAAAATTCTCTGTCGATCTGGATGGAATAGCCGTAAGAAACCCAATGTCGCCGCCACAACACACCTGGCGAACCCAACTGCCAGAGGCCAAAGTTGATGAATTTGTGAATGTCCTCGATAAAGCATTTAAAAATTCAAAAAAGCACTTCAATAACAAGCACATTTTTGTCAACTGGATTGATTTTCCTTATACACAGGGCAGTTATGCATGTTATAAACCCGGACAGTGGACTACCATTGCCGGACTCGAAATGCAGCCTGTAGGAAAGTTTCTGTTTGCGGGTGAACATTGCAGTGCTATGTTTCAGGGTTTTATGAATGGTGGTGCTGAGACCGGCAGGCACGTAGCAGAAGCGATTAAAGCAAGTGTGGATGCCGGCACAAAATAATCCGAAATGATGACATTGTATAAACAGTTTGGCAGCCCGGGAGCAAATTTATAATAACAGCAAGGTTTTGATATCCTGAGGTTTATTAAACATTTTAACAAAACAATGGAAGAAATTTCTTTAAAATTGAAACCAATAGCGCCAGATGAAGACAAATCTGATCCTATGTTCGATTCGGAATATTGCAGGCAACTGTTAAGCATGTACAACCAATTTTACCCAAAAACCGGTTTTATACTGCCATGGGTTGGGTATTTTGTAATGCATCACGAGCAGATAGTTGGTTCGTGTAGTTTTGTCGGGCCACCCAATGACGGTAGAGTAGAGATCGCATACTGGACATTCAGCGAATACGAAGGTCGCGGTATAGCATCATTTGCATGTAAGGAACTAATCAAGATTGCCAAAATGCACCAACCCGGTATCATTATTACTGCCAACACCGCACCCGAACATAACGCTTCTACAAAAATTCTTGAAAAGAACGGATTCCGATATTCGGGAATCGTACAAGATGATGATATCGGTGATGCCTGGCAATGGCTGTTAAGACCTGAAAATACACTGCAAGAATGAATTCCTGTTATTGTTTAAAATTTATTTTTCAACCAATCATTTATTGAACAATAAGTATCGTATGAAATCCAAAATCCTTAATCTGCTGTTGGTCATCACATCATTGTTCGGTTATCTCGAATGGGGCGGTGGCAATCATTCTTTTTTGTACGAGGCGGAGGCCGAATTCCTTTCCAAGTTATTTGCTTCACCGGGTTCGGTATTCCATCCGTTAACAATATTGCCGTTTGTGGGTCAATTATTGTTGTTGGTAAGTTTGTTTCAAAAAGAGCCCTGTAAAGTGTTGAGTTATATAGGCATGGCAGGAATCGGCATTTTGCTCGTATTTATGTTTGTAGTCGGATTGTTAAGCCTTAATTTTAAGATTGTTTTATCTACATTGCCATTTCTTATTGTGGTAATATTGGCATGGCGACACCACAGGACAAGAGCCTAATATTTTAATCGTATTTACAGTGCTTAACATGTTGAATTCTTAGTCAACAAAATACATGTTCATACCGCCTTTTCCTTTGGTTCTGATAGATCCTCGTGGGGTACAACTGATCCACTCTTTGATTAGTTGAAAAGTTGCTTCCGAAATGTTTATTTTTCCGGGTTTTCCGTTTGATTCCATCCTGCTAGCTGTGTTGACTGTATCACCAAAAAGGTCGTAGGTGTATTTTTTCTTACTTACTACACCGGCTACTACCGGGCCCGAATGTATGCCTGCTCGCATGCGCCACTTGATTTGGCTTGTTTTGTTACGTAGTGCCAGATACCCGAACATCTCTTTTGTAGCTTCCACACATTGTAAGGCGTGATTTTCAACACCTTCACCCAGACCGCAAACTGCAAAGTAGGCATCACCGATGGTCTTTATTTTTTCTATTTTGTATTTTTCTAAAATATCATCAAAATATCCGAATATTTCGTTGAGCTCCTCCATGAGTATGGTAGGTGCCATTGTAGAGGTGAGCGAAGTGAAATCTTTTAAATCAGTAAAGATGATGGATACATTTTCGTGTTTTCGTGCTTCTGTTCTTCCGTTTTCCTTCAATTCTTCGGCTATTTCTTTGGGAAAAATATTCAGAATGAGCTCTTCCGATCTTTTCTTTTCTCGAAGGATAATTTCTTCGGCTTTTTTCTTTTCTGTAATATCACGTATGATACCACTGTAATACCTCTTACCGTTATTGTCCCAACTACCGAGCGTAAGTTCTATCGGAAACTCCTGTCCGTTTTTTCGGATGGCCCTAAGCTCGAGTACTGTGCCTATTGCCCTTGGTGCCTGTCTTAAGTTAATCCTTTCCATACCTTCATTATGCCTTTGTTGGAGGTCGGGTGGTATAATGATTGTCATAGCTTGGCCGATTGCTTCCTCTGCACTATACCCAAATATGTGTTCGGCACCTTTGTTCCAGAATAATATCTTTTTACTCTCGTCTGATGTAATAATAGCATCGTTTTTTTGAGCTGCATATCACTTGGAAACGTTTGTTTTGCTCGCTGATTACGGAGGCAATATCCTGAATCCTCGCCAGCTCGTTGCCTAAGTTTTCGTACTCGTCCATTTTCTTTTTCGAAGGGTCTGTATCCATTATGATAGATTGGGGCTGGTCTTTGGAAGTTGTTAAAATATTCTCGTCTATTAATTGTTTCACTTCCATGAGATTCGGGGTTAAATTTGCAATAGCATCACAGACAAATATCTGTCTAAATATTTTGCAATCCAATTATAATTTCGACTTTAATGCTCAGTAAGTACGTTTTCGTATTTTATGGCTGGTGTAAGATTTTTATGCTGTTTGTTTTTTTATGATTAAGCTAATAAGCAATGCCTGTATTTGAATTGAATCAATAGACTCCTTTTAAAAATTGCTCGTGAATCAAAATTTTATTTACTTGCATGATTTAATATTCAATAATTTTTATTGAAATTTGCTCAACCTTCTTGAATGAAATATTTATTAATTTTTTTTGATAAACAAACACGTTTGAAATCAAATCTTATCCTGCTAATGGGATTATGCCTGTGTTTCCAGCTGGCAGCACAAAAGAAACCGATGAACCCTCAAGTCAAACCTTTGACGATTGGAGAAATTCACGAAATCTTCTCAAATGAACTGGCAGAAAACCGAAAACTGAATATCTATTTGCCGGATGGCTATAACCCGAACGACACTACTCGCTACCCGGTCATCTATGTGCTCGATGGCTCTATTGATGAAGATTTCCTGCATATTGCCGGCATCGTTCAATACAATAATTTTCCATGGATAGACCGCGTGCCACCTTCTATAGTAATTGGTATAGCCAATGTTAACAGAAGAAGGGATTTTACTTCACCCAGCAATTTCGAAATAGACAAAAAACACGCTCCCGCCGGTGGTGGTTCAGCTAAGTTTATTTCATTCATCGAAAAAGAACTGGAACCTTATATCGAGTCGAGGTTTCGTACCAAAGCAGACCGAACCATCGTTGGGCAGTCTTTGGCTGGTCTTGTTGCTACTGAAATTCTGTTCACAAAGCCGACACTTTTCAACAGATACATCATCGTAAGCCCAAGCCTTTGGTGGAATGATGGAAGTCTGCTAAAAGTTCAAGCCGATGTGCTTAAAGCTGATTTCACCCAACCAACTGACATCTATATCGGCGTAGGTAAGGAAGGATTAACACCCGGGCTGGACAACCACGTAATGGAAGTTGATGCCAACCTACTGTATGATAAAATATTGCAAGGCAAATCGAAAAATGTAAAGGTTTATTTCGACTATCTTCCGGCAGAAAACCATGCTACGGTCACACACCCGGCTGTGTTTAATGCTTTTAGAATGTTGTATCCGGACAAGCACAGCAAATAAGGATCGATTCAGTTGATAGATAAATACCTAATGGCCGTCTGAATGTAAATTTTTAAGTCGGACAGATTAGTCGTATTTCAATTTATGTAAATTTATATATAGTAAAGCCATGTACAAATTACCATATTTCAATGAGCAAAATCCGCAGCTTGTACGCGAGTTCATGGAAAATCATCCTTTCGTCATCATGACAGGAAGCTTTAACAATGGTCAACAGGTAGTAACACAAGTACCCGTATTGCTAGAGATGCGAGATGATAAATTGTACATTCAGGGTCATATCATGCGAAAAACCGACCACCATCTTGCTTTCGCAGAAAACCCCAAGGTACTTATAGTGTTTGTCGGGCCACAAGCTTACATTAGCTCCTCTTGGTACACCGACCAGGCTTCGGGATCTACTTGGAACTACATGAGTGTACAAGCATCAGGTGATATAAGGTTTATGACGGATGATGAAATGGTCAGTTTTATGCGTAAGCTTACTTTGCGCTTCGAAAACAATAATCCTCACTCATCCGCATTATACGAAAAGCTGCCTGAAGACTACACCAGGCAGATGCTACCTGGCATAATCGGTTTCGAGGTAATGGTTGAAAAGCTTGAAAATGTGTTCAAACTCAGTCAAAACAAAGATGAAGCAAGCTACACCAACATTATTAAACACCTACATACACAAGGCGGTGATGCTGCATTGTTAGCTGTTGAAATGGAGAAACGGCAGGCACACATTTTTCAAAAAGATCAAGAACATCAGTAAGAATGAAGGCATGAGTTTAAGCCAGGTGAAATTTGAATGATAATGAATGAACAGTCGTTTGGCTGATATCAAGCCGATATTCGAAGACATTTTTCTGTAAGTTGCGCCAATATTTTACAAAAATAACCTGGACCAGAAAAAATACTGAGCAGATATTCAAACATATTAGTTGATGGTATTATTACTATCATCTATAGCTATGATTATTCATTCATGTCTGAATGTTGCAATATGGCATCGTACATTGCCAGAATGGCAGTATTACCAAGCCCTGCATTGGCAATCGTTCCTTTTAACCCGAATGACTCAATGCTCAGACTTATAGCAAAATATAGTGTGATGTTTTGTGAAATAAATACACTAATTCAAAGAATAATTTGCTAACTTTGGGCTATCAATTAACTATCAATATTTTCTGAAATTTCAAAAAGTAGAACTAAAATGGAACAAACACCCATGTGGAGACTGGCACTGAAAGGCGTTATACCACCTATGGATAAGCAAGCTTGGGACAAACTCAGTTTTGTAAGTCGTTTTTTAATATCAACACGTGCATCTGTACTTATCATGACTGTTTTGTCGGTATTTATCGCCATACTTTTTGCCATTGGGCATCATCAGTTTGATCTGGTAAAGGCCTTGATTTTGCTTGTAAGCATCACGCTTGCACATGCCACCAATAATATACTCAACGACTGGTCGGACTGGAAGCGCAAGGTGGACGAAGAAGGCTACTTCAGGTCGAGGTATGCAGTAGAGCCATTGACACACGGGTTGATGACCGGCAAGCAGGCACTTACTCAGGCATTCATCACCGGTGGGTTGGCAGCACTTGGCGGCATCTATCTCATCAGCCAGGTGCCGGACGTATGGCTCGGTATAGGCTTGTTTGTGGCAGGTCTGTTCTTTTTGCTGTTCTATACATGGCCTCTAAAATACCTTGGCCTCGGTGAAGTAGCCGTCATTCTGGTATGGGGCCCGCTGATGATCGGCGGTGGATATTATATGCTGAGTGGCGTATGGAGCAATGAAGTGATGTTGGCAGGGCTGCCTTATGCATTGGGCGTTACAGGAGTGATTTTTGGTAAACACATTGACAAATATGAAGAAGATAAAGCAAAAGGAATACACACATTGCCTGTAATATTGGGTGAGCGCAATTCGAGATATGTAATGATAGCCGCAGTATTGCTCCAATACCTGATCACGACTTATCTGGTATTCACAGGATTTTTCCACCCGATTATGCTCATCGTCTGGATTACCTTCCTCGGCGTACCCAAATTAAGGGCAAAAATACCCGTGTGGAACCTTATAAAAACATTCAGCAAACCTCGACCAACAGAAGCACCTGCCGGATGGAGGTCGTGGCCACTGTATTTCGTATCCATTGCTTTTGTCCAAAACCAAAGGTTTGGAATCATTTTTGTACTTGGATTGATCATACAGACCATATTGAAACTTCTATAGCGGCTATTTTGCCTGACAGCTACTAATATTTGCAAGCAGGAGGTCTTTTAGGCAAGTCCGGGCTGCTCTCGGTGTCGTCTGTGAGGCCTTCTGCTTGTAAATGAAGTATTTTACTTTTGATTAGTTAATAAAATGACCTATCATTCATCTGACATACACATAAGAGAATATACTGAAAATGACAAAAATACAGTCCTTGGCTTACTCCGTATGAACATTCCGGCATATTTTGCCCCAAAAGAAGAAGCGGATTTCAGCAACTATCTTGATACCTTGATTGAGCTTTACTACATCATTGAATGCGAAGGAAAGGTAGCAGGCTGTGGTGGCATTAATTTTAAAGACCAAATAACAGTCGGTGTCATCAGTTGGGATGTGTTACATCCCGATTATCAGGGCAAATCTTTGGGCACTCGCCTGCTCAAACACCGTATTGATATACTTTCGGGCATTAGCTCTGTCAGAAAAATCAGCGTCAGGACGTCACAGATGGCATACGAATTTTACAAAAAAAATGGTTTTGTACTCAAGCAAATTGAAACCGATTATTGGGCAGAGGGCTACGATATGTATTACATGGAATATCAGCCGAGCGAAGCTCCACTAGCCCAACCGGCATGAAGGGCGGATTTTAATTCCTGTGTTATATGGGTTTATTCCTTGAACAGCGCGTCGATATCATTTTTAAAAACATCAGCAAGTACACGTCGTTTGAGCTTAAGTGTAGGTGTCAGAAATCCGGAGTCGATGGTCCATTCATCGGGCAGTAGTTTTATTTTTTTTATCTGTTCCCATTTGCCAAATGAATGGTTGAGTCTTGTTACTTCTTTGTTTAATAACTCGTTAACGAACTGGTTTTTGACCAATTCCTCATTGGTGGTAAGGGCAATTTCGTTTTCTTCAGCCCAAGCACGCAACTGGACAAATGAAGGCACGATTAGTGCTGCAATGTATTTCTTGTCATCACCGCCTACTACCATTATCTGCTCTATGAACCGGCTTTCCTTCATCTTATTTTCAACGGCTTGTGGGGCAATATATTTTCCGCCTGCGGTCTTGAACAGTTCTTTCTTCCGGTCGGTTATTTTCAGGAATTTTCTGCCGAAATGTTCTACCCATACACCGATGTCGCCGGTATAAAACCAGCCATCCTTATCGATTACTTCGGCCGTTAAATCAGGGCGGTTGTAGTAGCCTTTCATGATATTGGGGCCACGTGCTATGATTTCTCCATCTTCTCCGAGCCTGACCTCTACACCCGAAATAGGCAATCCTACTGTTCCGAGACAGCGTTCCTGTTCAGGAAAACGATTGATGGTAATGACAGGTGATGTCTCAGTGAGGCCATAGCCTTCGATGATATGGATGCCGGCAGCACAGAATATCGTTATAAGTCTTGGTTGCATTGCTGCCGCTCCGGTGACTATAAATTCTACGTGGTTGCCAAGTGCTTCAAGCCATTTCGAAAATACCAGTTTTCTGGCTATGGACAGTTTGAGATTGTACCACCAGCCTTTATCTACACCCAGTTCGTATTGTGAGCCAACCCTTACGCTCCAAAAAAAGATGGCTTTCTTAATGCCGTTAAGTTCGTGACCCTTTGCTATAATTTTTTCATAAACTTTTTCGAGCAATCGGGGTACAGTAGAAAAACAAAATGGCTGTACTTCTTTCAGATTGTCACCTATGGTTTCCAGATTTTCGGCATAATAGATATGAATATTCATCATCAAGTAAGCATAAAACACTGTCCGCTCAAAACTATGGCACAATGGTAGAAAACTCAACGATTTTCCTTCTTTGAACGGTAGCATTCTAGCCACACTTGTCAGGTTGCTTACTATATTGTTATGAGTAAGCATGACACCTTTTGGATTGCCTGTAGTGCCGGAAGTATAAATGTAAGTTACCACCTCATCTGCATCAACTAATCTTTTTCTGTTTTCAATTTCGTCTTGGTCAATGTGATCAATCCTGTCAAGTACTTCAGGCAAATAGTCAGCTCCGGCTATTCTGTCAAAGGTAAAAATTCCTTTAAGTGACCCAACACGCCCTAGCAGTGGCTCTACTTTTTTATAAATACTTTCATCACCAACAAAGGCATATTGTACATTTGCATCCTTGAAAATGAATTCGTAATCAGCTTCAGAAATGGTCGGATACATAGGTACATTGATGTTGCCTATCTGTTGTGAGCCCAGGTCTGCAAAATTCCACTCCGGCCGGTTGGCACTGATGATGGCTATTTTATCTTCTTTCTTCAGACCAAGATTGATGAGAAGTTGGCTTATTTTGTCAGAAATATCCTTAACTTCCCTGAAAGTATAGTGCCGCCATTCTTTTGTGCCGTTTGCTTTTATTTCTTTGCCAGAAACGAATTCGGTCTCCGGACGCTTGTCGGTATGTAATGTGAGGTAGTCAAACAGTCTTTTGATTTCCATGTCAGATTATTTGATAAGTTTACTTATTGCTTTGAATTCTTCGGTGCCTGCACAGTCCAACAGCATGAACAGTATCATCTCAAGTGAAACGATAAACACACCCGACTGGCGCATTCTATCAAAGGCCAACTGCTTGCTCTCCGGCGAACGCGATGATACGGCATCAGCCACTACATGTACAGTGAACCCATGACTGACAGCATCAATTGCGGTCTTTAGCACACAGATGTGACTTTCTACACCGCATAGTATCAAATGCTCTTTTTTGTAAATTGAAAGTTGGGTAATGACTGATTGTTCGAGCATGCAGCTGAAAGTGTTTTTTTGGAGAACAGGTGTCTTTTCGTCAAACCTTAATTCCGCTATGGTATTGCCTAACCCTTTCGGATATTGCTCTGTAATCATGGTGTCGAGCCCGAGAATGGCAGCACCGTCTATGAGTTTTTGGATGTTGGCTATGGTTTTGTCTCCATCATGGATGACGGGCATAAGGCGGTCTTGTACGTCAATGACGAGTAGAAGACTGTTGTTGACACCGGGAAATGCTGCTGACATTTTCAAAAATGTTTTGATGGTTAAATAATGATTTTACACACTGATTGAACCTTTTCTGAAATCCGATTTTCCTAATATTGAATTAATGATATAAGGCTTTCCATCTGAAATATTTTCTTTTGCTTTGCTTACGGCGTCTCTCCATTCTTCCATATTATGTACCCGCATACCATCACCTCCGAAAGCTTTTGCTATCAGTTCATAATGGCTGTGGGCAAGGTTCATGGCACAGTCACTCTTCAGGAATTCGACCTGGTCTCGTGCTATCTGTCCCCAACAAGCATCGTTGCCTATAACCGACACTACAGGTAGGTTGTGCCTTGCGAATGTATCGTATTCCATCAAGCTGAATCCTGCACTACCATCACCATAGATAATCCATACATCTTTTTCCGGAAATACCAACTTGGCTCCCAATGCAAAACCTGCTCCTACACCAAGTGTACCAAATACGCCCGGATCGAGCCAGCTCAGCGGAGCACGTGGCCGTAATGTATAGGCTGCCGTACCGACAAAATCGCCACCATCAGCAACGAATATAGTATTGTCGCCAAGTGTGTCGTCAAGGTTATGAAATAATGCAAGTGGGTTGATACCGCCATTCAATGTTTCATTTGCCTGACTGATTATTTCATCATCACGTTTTTGATTCAATTGACGGAGTTCATCGATCCACGAAGTGTGTTCGGCTGTGTATTTTGAGGCAAGGCTTATCAGTGTTTCTGCCGGATCTGCTTCTATGGCCAGTGTAGGTTTTTTGTTTTTATACAGATCTTCCTTGCTTCTGTTGATAGAAATGAATGTACGGCCGCCTATGTGGTTGCCGTAATCGAGTCTGAAGTCGTTGGGTACTCCTGCTAAAATGATGAGGTCAGCAGCTTTGATGGCTTCCTTGCGTTTGTGTCGCATTTGTAAGCTATCTTCCTTGCCTAGCAGGCCGCGTGCCATTCCACTCAGATAAACCGGAATGCCCAATTTTTTTACCGAATCGGCCAATTCCTGACTTTTCTGTGGTTGCATCATGGCTCCGCTACCGGTTATGAGCAGTGGTTTTTTTGATTTTTTGAGTAATCTTTCCGCTGCTGCAATATCATTTGGGTTTGTAGCCGTAATTTCCGGTTTTATGGGAGGCGAGTTGAATTTTACGGTTTCCTTTCCGGCGAATAATCGGTTTGCATGAAAATTGATATACCACCTTAGGGCTCGTTCTCTAAGGTTTTTAGGTGGTGTTTCGTTGCTTTTGGCTCCGTACCAGTTGCGCACCAGCTCTTCGTCATAAAGTATATCTATCGGGCATTCTACAAATACAGGGCCTGGTACACCCGATTGTGCAAGTCTGAATGCTTGTTCAATAGCAGGGACGATTTCTTTTACTTTGTGGATGCTTATGCATTGCTTGCATACCGATTTCAGAATAGATATCTGGTCAATATCCTGAAGGCTGCCTCTGCCCTTGAGTATAGTGGCAGCCGTACCACCCAGCAATATCAGAGGTGACTGTGCAAGAGCGGCATTCTTGATGGCAGTAATGGTATTGGTCACCCCGGGCCCTGCTGTTACGGCTGCTACACCTGGTACACCACTCAGCCTTGAGACAGCATCTGCAGCAAAAACAGCATTGACTTCATGGCGTGTGTCAATCACCCTGATACCGAGTTGTTCAGCACCTACGAATATAGGAGAAATATGACCGCCACAAAGTGTAAACAAAAACTTTACGCCATGATTTTGCAGAACTTTAGCTATTATTTGCCCACCATTCATATCCTGTCTTTAATTTTTCAGGCCATTCGATGCAATGACTCTACAATAATAAGGATATTACCAATTCAATGGTAAATTTCGGTGTACTTTTATTTATCAAGCAATTCTGTAATTGGCTTTCCAATACATCCGTTGGGTGCCTGTATATGTAGGAGGGCTGCAATGGTAGGTGCTATATCTGTCATGTAAACGGGAGCATGTGTGTTGCCCTGTTTGATGCCCCAACCCATAAATACAAGCGGAATATGGCTGTCATAAGGGTTCCAGGCTCCGTGCGTGGTGCCGGTTTTGTCTCGGTAGTTTTCTATCCATTGCGGATCGAAGATAATCAAGATATCACCACTTCTCTTATAGTTGTAACCGTTTATGGCCATGGTCTTTATCCATTCCGGCATGGAAGCTACCTGGAGTCTTTCCATATCTGTGGCAAAGGATACGCCTTCTCGTTTTTTCAGCGCGGTTACAAGTTTCTCCTTGATTCTTTCTGTATCCAGGTTTTTTGATTCGATCAGTTTGTGATTGAGCAACACCTGGTTATTGGCAATATTGTAGATAAGATCTTCGGTTCCGAATTCTGGTTTTAACAGATTATTCAGATCTTGCTGCAGCTCGCGTTTCATGAAATATCCGCCATTGCCTTTTTCATCCAAAATATACTGGGGATTGTGTGCTGCTCCGTGGTCAGCAGTGAGAAATACTGTGTAATTGCCCCGTCCAATTTTTGTATCGAGGAAATTAAAAAAATCGCCCAAGTCTTTGTCGAGCCTGATATAGGTATCTTCAATTTTTAATGAATTGATGGCAAACTGATGTCCTATATAATCCGTTGACGAAAGGCTTATAGCAAGAAAGTCGGGTACACCTGCCGGGTTATTACCCAGATTTTCCTGTGTTATAAGTTCTTTTGCAAACTGAAGTGTTATGGTATTGCCAAAAGGTGTCGATTTGATTACGTCACGGCCTTTTTTAGATGAAATCGTGCTTAGGTCTATTGGGAAAGTGACCTTTACACTGTCCAGGAATCTTTCCTCATAACGATTGTCGTCATTAATACGCGACATATAGGAAGTGGAAGGTTTGGCAAGTTGCCAGCCCTTTGAAAGATAAGCTGAGGTGAAATCTGCCTTGTTAAAGTTTTTTACATAAGAGGGCAAATCATTCATGTAAAAACTACTCGTAATCCAATTGCCGTCCACCATCCAGTAGGCACCATCTGCAAAATGCCCGGCAGGAAATATTGCACCTCTGTCTTTAAGTGCTACTCCGAATACTCTTGACCTGAAATCTGTTGCCAACTTCAGTTCGTCAGTAACGGATGAGCTAAGCATATTTTTCGGCGACATTTTACCACCTTTGTTTTCAGGGTCATTGCCAACACTTTTGACGCTGTCATCCTGTGAGCAGTACATCTTTGATTGGGTCTCCTTTATGTAAAATGTATTGCCTGCGATACCATGTATGGCAGGAACACTTCCTGCATAAATACTTGTATGCCCTATGGCAGTATAAGTCGGAATGTAGGGAATCAAGGTATTTTCTGCTGAGAATCCTTCATTGAGCATCCGTTTTAATCCTTCATTGTTATAATGTTGGTAATATTTGTACAGATAGTCCCAGCGCATTTGGTCAACAACGATACCTACCACTAACTTTGGGCGATCATTGTTGTTTTTCATTTGAGCATAAGCCACAGCTATGTTGGTCAGAAAAATAAAAATTAATAGTTGCCTTATGGTGTAATTCATTTTTTTATTGAAATGTTTGTTACAGCTCTTTTTCATAGCAATTTTTCAGAAATAAATTTCAAAGATAATCAATTTTAAACACAATTTGACAATACATTTTTGTTGTTGGGCATCAAAAGGTGCTCTGCAAACAACAAATTCGAAGGCGTATGTGTTTGATTTGCTTGTATTTTGCGAATTTTGCACTTAAATATTCGTCAGACAGTTTTTTCAGTTATAAATATCATTGTTATGAATAGGAGAATTAAAATTCTTAATACAGTTTGTTTTGTAAGCATCTTCATGTTATCTATAATCGAGACAGCTACGGCACAGACAGGTAAGAAGATTCAGGTATTGTTTCTTGGCAACAGCTATACAAGTGTCAATAATCTGCCTTTGATGATATCAAACCTGGCAAGTGCAGCAGGTGATACACTTGTGTTTGAAAGCAACTTGCCGGGTGGTTATACTTTCCAGAATCATTACAGCAACAACACCAGTAAAACCCTTATAAAATCTAGGCATTGGGACTATGTTGTGCTCCAGGCACAAAGTCAGGAACCTTCTTTTCCACCCGATCAGGTGGCATTTCAGACATTGCCTTATGCCATTGGGTTGAATAATTTGATAATAAGTAACGACAGCTGTACCAAGACTGTATTTTACGAAACCTGGGGAAGAAAAAACGGTGACGCATCCAACTGTGCCTTTTATCCGCCTGTGTGTACATATCAGGGCATGCAAGACTGACTGAAGGAATCTTACAAGTTGTTTGCAGATACCTGCCATGCCATTATGGCTCCTGCCGGTGAAGCGTGGCGCAAATCTATCGGGCTTGACTCCAAACTCGAACTCTACAGCTCAGATCAAAGCCATCCGGCCCTTGAAGGCAGTTATCTGACTGCTTGTGTGCTTTATGAGGTTTTGTTCGGGAAAAGTGTAATAGGCAATACATACACAGCCGGAATGTTGAAGTATCCGACAGAATTCCTTCAGCATGTAGCACATGATGTATTGAATGACAGCCTCGATGTATGGAACATTGGCAAATTTGACCCTTGCAAAATAACTACTTCTGAAGGTCATTTTAATGAAAAAAATACACGTATTTATCCTAACCCGGTAAAAGATGAGTTGATAATTTCTTCTTCAGGTGAAATGGGCGAAAATTCAATGAAAATCAGAATAACTGGCGTGACAGGACGATATTTTGAACTCAAAGATCTATCTTCAGACAAGGTGGATGTATCTCATCTGCCTGCCGGAATGTATTTTCTTGAAATTTTGACAGGAAACTTAAAAAAAGAAACATTAAAATTCATCAAGCAATAAAACCGGATTGAAGGCGGGATATTCTGCAATAAAATTTAACAATAAACAAACAAGCAACAATACACCATGGCAGAATTATTACCCTTTGCACTGCTAGCTCTTACATCCTTTTTTACACTGATCAACCCTTTTGGCACAATGCCGGTTTTTCTTTCAATGACGGCCGAATTGTCGGAAAAGGACCGCAAAAAAACTGCCAAGAAAGCAACACTTGTCGCACTTATCACACTCATTATTTTTGCATTTACCGGACAGCTACTTTTCAGTTTTTTCGGTATTTCTGTCAATAGTTTTCGAGTAGTAGGCGGTATTATTTTCTTTATTATGGGAATGGATATGCTGCAGGCCCGTCTTGGCCAGGTGCGTATAAAAGATGCCGAAGTAAAGAGCTACATTACAGATATTTCTATTACACCATTAGCCATCCCGATGATCTGTGGGCCGGGCGCCATCACCAATGCCATCGTTTTGATGGACGACGCACATTCATTCGCCAGAAAAGTCATACTCATTTTGTCGATTGTCGTCATTATGTTTCTTACTTATCTGGTTTTCTACAGCTCGTCAAAATTGGTAAAACTGCTCGGCCAGACCGGCATTAATGTTATGATGCGCATCATGGGTCTGATCGTGATGGTGATTGCGGTGGAATTCTTCTTCAGTGGTCTTAAACCAATACTCCTGGATATTCTACGAAGTAAGTAGCATTATTTTGTTAAATACCTATTTGATAACTCTGTATTAGGGAAATATTCATTAACTTTATCAGGCCGAATGGAGCACATTCGCAGATAAAAACCTAATACTAACCAATCATGATGTTACAGATTAATTCGCTGAGTCAATACAATGAAGAATACAAAAAAAGTGTAGAAAATCCGGAGCAATTCTGGGCAGAGCAAGCAGAGAATTTCGAATGGCACCGCAAATGGCATACGGTATTGAAGAACGACTTCATGACACCGGATGTAAGGTGGTTTGAAGGTGGCAGGCTCAATATTACGGAAAACTGCCTCGACAGACACATAGCGGACAAAGGCGACAAGTCTGCCATTATCTGGGAACCAAATGACCCGTCAGAACAAAGCATTAACATAAGCTACAGACAATTATTGGCACAGGTAAATCAGTGTGCCAATGCGCTTCGGTCAATGGGAGTTTGTAAAGGAGACCGTATATGTATCTACATGCCGATGATACCACAGGCTGTAGTTGCTATGTTGGCTTGTGCACGTATCGGTGCTGTACACTCCATTGTTTTTGCAGGATTTTCTGCCAAATCACTTTCTGACCGGATAACGGATACAGGATGTAAATGGGTCATCTGCAGCGACTACAACAGACGTGGTGCTAAAGACATAGCAGTGAAAGAAGTTGTAGATGAAGCCCTCTCTATTGAGCCAAATCTGGTTGAGAAAGTGCTGGTGTACAAACATACCAATAAGACTACCTGCTGGAATCCTGAACTCGATGTTTGCTGGCAGGATATAGTACCACGTATGTCAGAAGAATGTGCGCCGGAAATCATGGACTCAGAAGATTTGCTCTTTATATTATATACTTCAGGTTCTACAGGTAAACCAAAAGGTGCGGTACATACCATAGGTGGCTATATGGTTTTTACATGTTTTACTTTTATCAATACATTTCAGTATAAAAATGATGACATTTACTGGTGTACGGCTGATATAGGCTGGATTACAGGGCACTCGTACGGTGTTTATGGTCCGTTGCTGGCCGGTGCCACTACCCTGATGTTCGAAGGTGTACCCAACTACCCTGATGCCGGACGTTTCTGGCAGATAATCGATAAATATCGGGTTACACAGTTTTATACAGCACCAACGGCTATCCGTTCATTAATGGCTTCAGCATGGGACGAACCTGACAAATATAAACTTGACAGTCTCAAAGTAATTGGTTCGGTCGGCGAGCCAATCAATGAAGAGGCCTGGCATTGGTATGACGAGAAAGTAGGCCGTGGGAAAGTTCCGATTGTGGACACCTGGTGGCAGACCGAAAATGGTGGAATCATGATAACACCACTACCCGGCATTACAGACACCAAGCCATGCTATGCGTCTTATCCGCTACCTGGTGTACAGCCTGTCATCGTTAACCAGGACGGAAAAATACTCGAGGGAAATGATGTAGAAGGCCTGTTGTGCATACGTTTTCCATGGCCGTCTGTAGTAAGAACAACTTATGGCGACCATGAGAGATGCCGAACAACTTATTTTGCGCCATTTCCGGGCTTTTATTTCACAGGCGATGCTGCCCGACGTGATTCAGAAGGCAGATACCGTATCATGGGTCGTGTGGACGATGTTATCAATGTGTCAGGGCACCGGCTTGGTACCGCTGAGGTAGAAGATGCCATCAACAGCCATCCGGAAATCGTCGAGTCTGCGGTAGTCGGATTTCCGCATCCTATTAAAGGGCAAGGCATTTATGCTTATGTGACGGCACTGCACGATGTGGAAGACAAAGAAAAACTGATCCGGGAGGTGCTGCAGGTGGTGACAGAACAGATAGGCGCCATAGCCAAGCCGGATAAAATCCAGTTTGCACCACAACTGCCGAAGACCCGTTCCGGCAAAATCATGCGGCGCATACTGAGAAAAATAGCTGAAGGAGCACCCGAACAGATTGGTGACACATCGACTTTGATCAATCCGGAGTGTGTGCAGGATTTGATTGATGGGTGTGAACTTTGACGGTTTGATTTGCATTATTTTTTGGTGCGCCGGAAAGCTTAAGCAAATTTTTGTAGAAATAAATTTCTTCCCGCCAATCTTCACGGCATAAGCGTATATAAGACTATCTTTGTGCCGATGTTGAAGGCTATACCACATATACTTACCTTATCGAATCTGTTTTTCGGATGCGCAGCTGTTGTGTCTCTGTTTACGGGCAACTGGAATGCATCGGTCATCTTTGTGTTTATGAGTGGTGTGGCTGATTTCCTGGACGGATTGGCTGCACGGGCACTTCATGTGGCAGGAGAACTTGGCAAACAACTCGATTCGCTCGCTGACGTCGTGAGTTTTGGGCTTGTACCGGGGCTGATTGCCTATATTCTGATATTGCGCTCTTTGGGCATCCAATATGAACCCATACAAGCGCTTCACTGGCAGGCAATGCCGGGATTCCTCATCACGTTGTTCAGTGCGCTGCGCCTTGGGAAATTCAACATTGATACAAGACAAACCCACGAATTTATTGGCCTGAATACGCCTACTAATACATTCTTTTTCTGCGGCTTGCTATGGCTGGCAGGAGATGGTTATCTGAGCCAGGTCGATACGCCCATATTTTGGATTGTGCTTTCTGTTGTCATGTCTTTGTTGTTGATAGCTCCGATACCCATGTTTAATTTCAAGACTACGACACTCGGATTTAAAGGAAATGAGATACGCATTTTGTTTCTTATCGGAGTTGTTTTGTTTGTGATATTTTTTGGAAAAGCAGCCTTGTCGCTTGCTGTACTGTACTATATTTTACTTTCTTTAGCTCAATTTTTATTCAAGAAAAATAAAACCACAATATGAAGTTTTTAGCCGAAATCGAAATCATGCCTCACAAGGAACTGCTCGATCCGCAGGGTAAAACCGTAGCCAAAAATCTGAAATACATCAACATCGACGGCGTTGAAGACGTTAGGATCGGAAAACACATCAAAATAACACTTGAAGCCGATTCTCAGGATGATGCTACTGAAAAAGTCAAAACCGCATGCGAGAAAGTTCTCTCTAATCCGATTATGGAGAGCTTCCACTTTACACTCTCAGAGGCCTGATGATTGAAGAAAAGCCTGCCGGAAAACTTTTTCTCGTGCCGACCCCCATCGGTAATCTGGGAGACATGACGTTCAGAGCCATTGAGACACTGAAAAATGCGGATATTGTCCTCGCAGAAGATACCCGCAATGCTATGAAGCTCATGAAGCACTTCGGGATAAGTACCAAGTTGCAGGCACACCATGCATTCAACGAACACAAAGCAGTAAATTCGGTGATAACTTTGTTGAAATCCGGTTATCAAATTGCTCTTGTGTCGGATGCGGGCACTCCCGGAATTTCGGATCCAGGTTTTTTGCTGGTACGCGCATGCAAGAGTGAAGCTATTCCGGTAGAATGTCTTCCGGGTGCTACTGCTCTGATTCCGGCTGTTGTCGCTTCGGGAATTCCGTGCAATAATTTTTATTTTGAAGGTTTTCTGCCCCACAAAAAAGGCCGTCAGACAAGATTAAAACTCTTAGCTGAACTGCCTTTCACATTCGTGTTGTACGAGTCGCCTTTCAGATTGTTAAAATGTCTTGAAGAACTTTCAGAACATTGCGGTGCAGACAGGATTTGCAGCGTTGCACGCGAAATAAGTAAAATTCACGAAAGCCATGTTTTTGGAACAATCGCTGAAAATATCGAGTATTTCAAGCAAAATTCCGGCCAGATCAAAGGTGAAATCGTCATAGTCGTCGAGGGAAATGACGAAAAATAATCATACCAATGCCCTTGTTCTGTAGCCAAGAATCGTCCTTGCAATAAAATAAGACAAATATGCTGCAAACGGAGCCACGAGTACGTCAATCGTATAATGTACATGCTGCACAAGAACCAGGCAAGCAATCAGGAAACAACTCGTGAACGCAATCTGTTTGTGGATTTTTTTCTGCAAAAGCATACCTACCAGAAAAGTATTCGATGTGTGGCCGGAGAAAAACAAGTCACGCACCATCACTTTGTTTGAATAAAAAGAATTCTCAAGCATAAGATCGCGCAATGGAATAATTCCTTCCGGCGGATCTAAGGGTACCATATACATGGCGAACATCCTGATACTGCAGATGATGGAAACAGCCACCAGAGAAACAGTAAAAGTACCGGGTTTTTGGGCAAGAATTATCAATCCGAAAGTGATTGTCCCGTATGTGAGCAATCCGGTGAAGATGCTGAAATCTCTCGGCGTGATCATGTTTAAAAGACTGTCGTTTAGCACGTCGCCCGGGCGGTTTTCGTTCCATGCTAAAAAACTTGCCATGGCATACAAAACACATAGTGTCACGACGACGATGACGATTAACTCCATCCGGTTTCGACAGCTCTGCATGTAAATTTTCCAGGAATCCTGATGATGCTGGTTCATCCGTATGAATAATTTTTAAAATTCATGTGAAAGTACATACAAGCCTCTTGAAATCAAAATTTTTTTGAATAACATGTCAGTCAATATGCCGGACACGTAAGGTTCTGGTGGTGTTCCAGGTTATTTCAAACAACGCATTGCCTGTTCTGCAGCCATGCAGCCATTAGACATTTCATTCCTAACGCCATCATCGGTTAGTGGGTTGATGTAGTTGCAGCATCACCAAGTAGCATATAATTGTCACCCGAAATTTTCTCGAGCTAAGAACCCAATGGTAGAGGACGCCTTTTATACGGCTGGTAAAATTAGCTTGGCGGAATCTTTGGCTAAATGGTGGATTTGATATTTATGGAATAATTTGCAGTGGGTATCATTGCAAAAATATCTGAAGAAATAATATAATAAAGTGTTGATTTATGGAAATGATAGTATTATATTTGTCGGACAAATTTGGTTAAATAATTAAAAATATTATGAAAACGTTAATTGTATTTTTTTCTGCAATTTTATTCTTTGTCGTATGTTTCTTTCCGCTTGGGTGTAAGAAAGATTCTTTAGGAGTTGACAAACCGTCAGATTCGTTTCAGATATCTGAAAGATCGGAAAGCTTGAACGAATTTTATTCCGGAGGGACAACAGAAGAGGACACCCTGACCAAACTGACCGTATTGGGCAATGTGAGAAACAACCCCTATACTGTCCAGAATTTTACTGCCGCTTACAATGAACTGTATGAGCCAGACATACAATCCTTGCCAGTAACGCACCATTACATTAAGTTTTTGCCAGCCAATCAAGAGGAAATGATAGTATTGGCGAAAAGCGATCTGAATCTGTATGAATATCCTTTGGACAGGGAAGTAATTGAAATGGGAGATTATTATAAGGAACCAGGTAGCCCTAAAGATCAAATTTCGCCATTCTATGCGGTTGTAACCCCGTCTCAGGCACTCCCGAACCTTTCCTATGAAATTTTATCTGAGCTTCATTTGCGGTCGAATGATGAGGATCTGGTAAGACGTGCGCTTGAACGAGTAGGCTATGATCCGGATGTGGTCGGATATATTCTTCCCGGAGAACCAGGAGATAATGGTGGTAGCGGTGGTTCTGAATTCGAAATAAATTCCTGTGGCTGTCATGTTTATAAGGAGCAACGCATGCCGGGAGGCTGTATTCAGGTCAAGGATGTTGAAAAGGACATTTTTCAGGGCGTGAGGAGGGTTAAGGTAATTTTGAAAGACACCTGGTTTACCGAAGACGAGACTTGGACTGACGACAATGGCTGTTTTCGGATCAACAACAAATATTATGGCAAAGCATGGATGTGGGTGAAGTTCAAATCGCCGAGGGTTCAAATCCGGGGTGCGAGATCGGGCTTTGCAGCGGTGTGGGAGTGGGCATTTCCTGTTAAGGATTATGTTGGGCAGGTTAGTGGTCCCCGATTCAATGACATTCAGGTAAAGTATGACATTTGGAGCAATCAAGGCTCCTCTGCGCATATACACTGGGGTGCGGCAACGGTCAATAACGCCTTGCACGAATTCCACGATTATGCGATTGCTGACGGCATCAATCCACCGCCGCCTTTTTTGGATATCTACGTTGGTCGGAATCATAGCTATGGTTATGCATTGATGTCGGGGCAGAATATGATCGCACAGGCCGTGTTCATTGTCCTAATTCAAACGTCCTATTTTGCAGGGCCGTTTGGCCCATTGATTGCAATTATCGGAGCGTCGGCCGTGCAATCTTATCTTCCCGATGTTTATGTTGGAATCGAGTTTAACAACTCGGATCGTTTAAAATGGCTGGCTTATCATGAGATAGCCCACGCATCGCATTGGACAAAGGCTGGCGTAAGCTTTTGGAATGAGTTGGTGAATGCAGAAGTGGCGGCTAAGGGTCACGGCAACGCCGGCAGCAACAATGCCGGGCTTATTTCGCTTGTAGAATCATGGGCAGAGCATATCGGGTTAAGTTATAGTCATCGTACTTATGAGACAGCCACATCTTACTACATAACGTTTATAGAAAGATTAGAGCGCACAAGAAATGAATCTCCAAACCATATACCAATTGGTTTTTACCATGATTTAATTGATAACGTTCCGGATATCGTAAACGCCTGTGACGTACAAGGCGGAGGGTGTGGCCCAATAAATGACCAGGCAAGCGGATTCACTAATTCCCAGATGTTCGGATTATTGACCTCCGGTACAAAATCTCCCCTTAACTTTAAGGACAAACTGATCCAGGGGGCTTCACCTGCTACTCAAACCCAGGTCAATAATTTATTCAACAGTTACTAACTTTATTAATCAATGGCAGGCGTGGTTAATCTTACATGTCTGCTCCTTAATTCTTCCCGAATATGAAAGCCATAATAACCATTTCATTTTTAACAATTTTGTCATTTTCTTCATGCATAAAGCAAGAAAACTGCCCCAGGTATTTTCAAGTTCCTTTTGATCTGTCACCCATAAATATTGAATATCATGTCGGAGATACCCTGAAGGTAATCTCTAAATTTTCGCGTCATGTACTGGCATATAATGGAGAAAGAAACGCAATAGGAAGATTTGACATGAAGGGAATATTATGGAAGCCGGTATCAGTCCTTTTCAGGATAGATTCAATTGAAATTAAAGACAATCCCAGATATTCAGATTTTACATCAAATTTTGAATACATCAAACAAGTTGACATGAATTATAATGTCACCCCACAAACTGATTATGGAAATATGCTTTGGGGCGAATATCAGTATTCAAATGACACATTTTATTTATCGTATAATGTGGTATGCAAAAAACCTGGTATTTATTTACTTGAAAATAGTTCTGATATTATTTCTGGTCATGGCGCTCAGGACTTTCCCGGCAGCTGTTCCAAAAGAAACGGATTTGATGTATGGGTACTAATGAACGGAGGAATAAACAACCACGTTGAATTATTAAAAGAATCACCAGATCCTCATTGGAATACATGGCTTGTTCAGCAAGAAAAGGACAATAAATTGTTTTCGGAGCTTGGAGGCTATTGTTTTAAGGTAATACCCTGAGCCCTACCGTCATCACCTGACTTGTCCGTTCCTGCAAGTACTCAGTCATAATCAATTCACAATCAGTTATGTATTTTTCAAAACTTTGTAAATTGCCAAGCTGATTTGAGTAAGTCAGGAAAACTGTATTTTTCTGTCTTCCATCCGGAATCTTTCTGCGATACATCGTCATGGGACAAGTAGAAAAAAAATAATATTCCACTTCTAATGAAAAAAATCCATTGATTGCCTTAATTTTAACGATTCGCGGGATGTTTTCACACACACACGGCTGTTTTTTGCGAAATTTCGCTAAATTTTAAGCTTATAATTTGTTTTATATATATAGCAATATTATCTTTGGAGCGAAATTTCGCTATAACTTTAAAAACAAGCTTATGTCAGTCTCAGCAGCTAACCAGAATGTACTTTATGGAGGTCAATTTTTGATTAAAGACCCGGATGTAGAAAATACTTTCATGCCCGAAGAATTCAATGAAGAACAACTGATGGTCAAACAGATGACCGAAGATTTCATGAAGAATACTTTCGAACCGGTACGTGAGAAAGTGGAGAAAATGGAAGATGGCGTTACCGTCAATCTACTTCACGAAGCTGCCGCACTTGGATTGCTGGGTACGCACATGCCGGCAAGTTATGGCGGTACTGAACTTGATACCAACACCAACACGCTCATCAATGAGATTCTCGGTTCTGCGAGTTCATGGATTGTGTCTTATGCTGCACATACGGGGATTGGTATGTTACCTATTCTGTATTTCGGTACCGAAGAGCAGAAGAGTAAGTATCTGCCAAGGCTTATTTCGGGTGAATTGAAAGCGGCCTATTGTCTTACTGAGCCGGGGTCCGGTTCGGATGCACTTGCTGCTAAAACCAGAGCAGACCTAAGCGAAGACGGTAAGTATTATATTCTGAATGGACAGAAAATGTGGATTACCAATGCCGGATTCGCTGATGTTTTTATAGTTTTTGCACAGATTGACGGAAACAAATTCACCGGATTTATTGTAGAGCGAAACACAGAAGGTATCACATTAGGCGCAGAAGAAGCCAAAATGGGTATCAAAGGCTCATCTACTCGTCAGGTATTTTTTGAAAATGTAAAAGTGCCGCTTGATAATCTCCTTGGCGAGGCAGGCAAAGGTCATAAAATCGCATTTAATGTACTGAATATCGGCCGTTTCAAGCTTGCAGTCTTGTGTATGGGAGGCTCTAAGGAGGTTGTATCCATGAGTACCAGATATGCCAATGAAAGAGTACAGTTCAAGCAGCCTATCGCTAATTTTGGCGCTATAAAATATAAACTCGCCGAAATGGCAACGAAGCTTTTCACACTGGAAAGTAGTGTGTATCGGGTGTCGGATCAAATGGAAGACTTGAAGAATAAACTTCAGTCGCAGGGCGAATCTTATTCAGTTGCCATTAATCAGGCTGCTGAGGAATATGCCATCGAATGTTCGGTTTTGAAAGTTTTCGGGTCGGAAGTTCTTGACTATGTCGTAGATGAAAATGTGCAGATACACGGCGGAATAGGATTTTCTGAAGAATTCGGTGCTGCTCGTGCTTACCGCGATGCCAGAATCAATAGGATATTCGAAGGTACTAACGAAATCAACCGCCTACTCATAGTAGATATGTTGCTGAAGCGTGCGCTACAAGGCAAGATCGACCTCGTAGGTCCTGCCTGGGAGGTACAGAAGGAACTTGCTTCTATGCCGGCATTCGAAACACTTGAAGGCCAGTTCGCTCAGGAACACAAGGCAGTGAAGGATTTCAAGAAAATAATCCTGATGGTAGCAGGTGCTGCCGTCAAGATGCAGATGGATGGCAAACTTAATCTCGAACAAGAACAGGAACTGCTGATGAATGTAGCTGACCTGATCATCGATGCCTATGCAGCAGAATCTCTTTTGCTAAGGGTAGAAAAACTGCAGGTTACAGGCAAAGCTAAGCTTGATATGAAGGTGTATGAAGCTATGTTGAGTACATTTATCAACGATGCCACACACCGCATGGTGAAAAACGGTACCGATGCGCTGTGTGCCTTTGCAGATGGCGACCTGCTCAAGACATTGCTTATGGGACTGAAGCGTTATTCGAAGTACCCACCGGTAAACGTCAAGGAAAAACGTAGAATAATAGCAGATGCCCTTATTGCGCACAATGAATGGTGTTTTTGAGAAAGCTTGAGCTGGCAAGTATTCAAACATTTACTGTTTTGTTCTGTTTAAATACCTAACTTTGGTCAGGATTTATTAAACAGTTGTCATGCCAAATGATGAAAACAACGGCAATAACATATTGACCGATACTTTTAACCGTCATCATGATTATCTACGGATTTCACTCATCGACAAGTGCAATCTTCGTTGCAGGTATTGTATGCCTTCCGACCTGAAGACGACTTATAGCAAGACGCAGTTAATGTCGCCTGATGAAATTCTGTCCATTGCGCAAATATTCGTCAATCATGGTGTGAAAAAAATCCGACTCACAGGCGGAGAACCATTGGTGAGGAAAGATTTTGGTGAAATTGTAGAAAAGCTATCTACACTACCCATCAAGTTATGCCTTACGACGAATGGTATTTTGCTCGACAGATATTTTGATGTAATGAAGACAAAAGGGCTTCGGTCGGTCAATGTGAGTCTTGACACATTGCACAAAGAACGTTTCATTCATATCACCCAACGTGATGAATTTGACAAGATTTATTCCAACATCTTACAGCTGGTAGATGAAGGATTTCAGGTAAAGGTGAACGTGGTGGTTATGAAAAATGTCAATGATGACGAATTGTGTGATTTTGTAGAATTAACCCGAGAGCTTCCTTTGCACATCAGGTTTATTGAGTTTATGCCCTTTGATGGAAATGCGTGGTCGCAGAATAAAGTAGTCAATTATGCCGAAATGTTGACTGCCATACCTGAGAAATTTGATTTTGAGAAACTCGAAGATCCTGCACATAGTACTTCCAAGAAATTCAGGGTAAAGGAATATAAAGGAACATTTGCATTCATCACCACTATGTCCACACCTTTTTGTAGTGACTGTAACCGCCTGCGTATAACGGCTGATGGGAAAATGAAAAATTGCCTGTTTTCGGTAAATGAAACAGATCTGCTAGGCCCCTTCAGAGCAGGCCAGGATATTGTACCCATCATACAGGCATGTGTTTTAGATAAAAAGGCAGCATTGGGTGGGCAATATGATCCTACCTCAATGATTAATCGAAGTATGATACTCATTGGCGGTTAAAGCCTTATTTTTCGGAAAATTTTTGTCACAATTGCCTTTTCTTTTTGAAAGAATCGAAAAAAATCATACTTGCTAACAGAAAATTCAGTAAATTTGGCAGCATAGCATTGTTGCCTGTATAACAATATTCATATTTCAACAAAAAAAAGCATGGAAAAACTCGAACACATAGGTATAGCAGTCAAAGACCTCGCTGTGAGCAATCAACTTTTTGAGAAGATACTCGGGGCACCACATTACAAAATCGAAGAAGTCACCTCAGAACATGTCAATACTTCCTTTTTTAAAATCGGAGAAACGAAAATCGAACTTCTTGAAGCAACGCACCCAGATAGTGCCATTGCAAAATTCATTGAAAAGAAGGGCGAAGGCATCCATCATCTGGCATTTGAGGTAAGTGACATTCACGAAGCGATGCAACGCATGGAAGAACAGGGGTTTACCTTATTGAACAAAACACCCAAACGTGGTGCCGACAACAAGTCCATCTGCTTTTTGCATCCAAAGACTACCAACGGGGTACTCATCGAATTATGTCAGTCAATAGAGGAATAGAATGAATACACACCAGTCGGCATACGAGGCAGCATTTGCAAAGCTTAACGAAGGGCAGCGACAGGCCGTGTTAGCTACCGAAGGACCGGTAATGGTATTGGCAGGCCCCGGAACAGGAAAAACCCAGGTATTAGCTACCCGAATCGGGTATATTCTTGACAATACGGATACCAACCCACAGAATATCCTTTGCTTGACATTTACAGATGCCGGCGTGGTTGCTATGCGTGAGCGTTTGGTCAAATTCATTGGCAAAGAAGCGTATAAGGTGAATATCCACACCTTTCATTCGTTTTGCAATATGGTCATTCAGGCAAATACGGAGTATTTTACCCAAAATTTTCAGCTAAATGTGGCCGATGACTTGCAGAAAAAAGAAATAGTGCGCAAGATGATAGACCTGCTGCCGGTGGATGACGTCAATAAGCGCCTGAAGAATGCATTTTATCTGGATGAAAATAAATACATGAGTCTGTTCAGTGAGATGAAGCGTGAAAACATTTCAACAGAGCAAATAGAAGCTGACGGCCAATTCGTGATGCAAAGGGTCGAAGACTTTGAAGACATGGTTTATTTGAGAAAATCTGGCGAAAACAACAAAGGCGACAAAAAACTCAAGGATATTGCAAAAATACGAGAAGGTGTTAATAAGCTGGTGGCTGCATCCAGACAACTGGAAACCTACAATGCGCTCCTTGCAGAAGATGGTTTGTACGACTACGACGACATGATTAACTGGGTAGTCAATGCTTTTGAACGCGACGAAAACCTCTTGCTTGACTATCAAGAGCAATATCTGTACATCATGGTCGATGAATTTCAGGACACCAACGGCATACAGATCAAATTGCTGAACCAGTTGTGCAGTTTTTGGGGCGACAGCCCGAATGTATTTGTGGTAGGTGATGACGACCAGGCGATTTACCGTTTTCAGGGGGCCAATGTTGATAATCTTAGCTCATTTTACGAAAAATATAAACCCGCAATCGTCTGTCTTACAAAAAATTACCGTTCAAAACCCGACATAATCACAACGGCCAAGAATCTGATTACAAATAACAAGTCGCGGTTGGGTAGTGCTATACCGGGTGTCGTTAAGGACATCTTGCCAGGCAAAGCGTATGAAGACAACGGCAGTGTAGCGGCATTTCAATATGCCAATAACGAACAGGAAGATACAGCCATCATTTGTTGGATAGAAAACCATATTAAGGCAGGAGTGAAACCTAAGCAATTGGCTGTAGTGAGCAGAAATCATGATGGGCTTAGGGAGCTGGTGAATATTTTACAGAAAAAGCAGATACCGGTGTTTGTAAAGACAAAGGTGAATGCATTGCACATTCCGGTTGTAAGGAATCTTGTTACCATCTTGCGTTTTCTGGATTCTTGTTTACGCGACCCCTATGATGCGCATATATGTCTTGCCGAAATCATACAGTATCCAAATCAAGGAATACCATCATTTGATGTATTGAAACTGATAAGGTATGTAGATGAAATAAATTTCAACAAAGAAAATAAAGAAAAAATCTGGCTGGCCGAAATTATCGGGTCTGCAAAGCATCTTCAAGCAGCCGGAGTATCAGATGTGGAGGTTATTTTATCTCTCAGTATAAAAATTGAAAACTGGCTGGCAGCTGTTCATACCGAAACGATACAGGTATTATTTGAAAAAATTCTCTCCGAAAGCGGGATCCTTGAATTTGTACTGAACTCGGCCAATAAGATCAATCTTTTGGAAGCCATACATGTTTTGTTTAATTTCATCAAAGAAAAAACAACAGTAGATGACTCTTTCAACCTGCATAGTCTGGTAGTGTTAATAAAAAAAATGGAAGAATTGAAGATTGATCTGCCATTTATTAAGATTACCGGCAACTCAGAAGGTGTACAGATGATGACAGCACATGCTACCAAAGGCCTTGAGTACCCTTACGTATGGATTAAAGGTGCCGATGCTGCAAAATGGGAAGTAAAAAGAGGTTCTTCCGGCAGTTTTATGAGCGGATTGTTTAAAGCTATACTACGCAATCCGGATGTGGCCAGAAAGAAAGATGCTGAAGAATGGTCAAAAGATATTCAACTCGAAGACGAACGAAGGTTGTTTTTCGTAGCCACTACCAGGGCAGAAGAGGAACTGATCATGTCATATTCGCCCAAAACTTCGGATAAAAAAGAAACTCCTTCAAGGTTTTTGATAGAATCGATGCAGACAGACAAAATACCGACAGCTGAAGTGAATCAGACGGCACTTGTCGAACATCTTGCACTGAAAATCAGAAAATCGGAACTCGACCAAGAAAACGTAGAACGCGAATACCTTGACCGCATACTTAAGGATTTCAAATTAAGTTCTACTGCATTAAATAACTACCTCAAGTGTCCACTTCGCTTTTATTATTCCAATATCATGCGCATACCTCAAGCCAGGAGTGCCGGTATGGGATTCGGCAATGTGGTACATAAAGTGTTGGAGCGATTATGGAAGTACCAGAAAGAAGCAGGTGGCTGGGATGCAGTTCACGATCTTGATACACGTATCGTACAATACATCGAAGAAGCTATGAAGCAGTTCCAGTCGCATTTTAATCCGACAGAACTGAAGAACAATTTTGAAGAAGGAAAGAAAAAATTACCCTTATTTATCAAGTCACAATTGGCAGCCTGGCGCAATATACCAGATTTCAAGACAGAATATAAGATACAGACGATTCTTGACGGAAAAATTCCATTGACCGGAAATCTTGACCGTTTAGATATACTCAAGGACGACATCCATGTTACCGACTACAAAACCGGAAGTCTCAGACCCGAACAATTGAAGTCGGGCCTGGCAGACGACAAAGGAATCGGAGGTGATTACTGGCGACAGATGGTTTTTTATAAAATCCTGGTGGACCTTGATAATAGTTTCTCAAGACAGATGACTTCCGGAACGATGCAATATGTCACCGATGAGAAGAATGGTGTTTTTTCTTCCCAGAAATTTACCATTACACCTGAAGAAATACAAATGGTGAGCGAACAGATAGAGGACACGTACGCAAAAATCCTGAGTCACGATTTCTACAAAGGTTGCGGTAAACAAGACTGCCACTATTGCCATTTTGTAAACGATATAAAGTCGCTAAGCTTGGCAGATGAAAGCGATGCCGAATACAGTAACGGAGATGATTTTGCATCACCGCAATCCGATGAGTAAAAGGAATAACTATTAAAGCTGAAAAATACTATGCACCTTCAGCATTATCAGCCTTTAGCTGTGCAGCATTGATTGAGCTTATTTCCTGATCGATGTAATACAATGACATTGGGCCACTGCCTATGAGTTTGATTTTGTCCAGGATGGAGCGCATTAGTGCTTCTTCTTCGCGTTGTTCGGTTATGTACCACTGAAGGAAGTTGAGTGTGGTATAATCATCTTCCTTATTACTCAGCTCTACCAGGTGGTTGATGGCTCTGGTTACACCTTTTTCGTGCTCATATACTTGTTCGAAGAGTTTTTGTACAGACTCGAATTGATGTGGTGGTTGTGCAATGGCTGGCGTGAGTGCATATCCATCTACTTCTGAAATGTAGTGAAATATTTTGAGCATGTGCTGGCGTTCTTCATCCGACTGCCGGTGCATGAATGCAGCACATCCATTCAGACCTTCCTTATCGCACCATGATGCCATTGACAGGTAGAGGAAAGATGCATAAGCTTCGAGTTCTATTTGTTTGTTGAGGGCGGCCTCCATTGTGTTCGAAATCATTATTCTGGTTTTTTAGGTTTACATTTACTTTGGTATCAGCAACAAGCATACCGAAAATAAAACGACCGAAATCAATAATCCGTATAAAAATACATTATAACAATATGTAAGGTAACGGTATTTTTTGTTGAGTACCTGACCGAGGAAGTAAATACTCTTGGACATCGAATCGTAAATATATTGCTGGTCCTGTATAAGCTGGCGCATAGCCCATTGATAATCGGGGAGTTTCATGCCTGTATAGTTGCCAAAAAATAACAGATCGGCTGTTTTTTCTTTTACTTCATCCAGTGAAACATTGCCTTTTATCAGCTTGGGTTTGATGGTGAGTATGGCATAAAATACCGACAACAGACATGCGCCAAGTAAGAAAATTGTAGGGATGATGAGGCGGTAATCTGTCTGCCATTTGGGGATTAGGTTAGAGCCTACCACGGAGAAAATAATGGAATTGACACCCATCATGATATGAGCCTTAGAGTCTGCAAGTGTGTTGAGATTCAGATGGTGGTTATACGATGTTCTGAAAAGCGTATCTGACCCACGCGATAGTTTCTTTTGCTCAAAATCAAAGTTTTCTACCGGATTTGGTTGTTCTGTGCTATTCTTTTCTTTCCGTTTATTCAGTTCATAATACAGTTGTTTCAGGAAGAGTTGTTTGTTATTTTCAAATAAATATCTGCCCGAATCGGTATGGTAATGATGGTTGGCAATAAAATTAATTTCGAACTGCAACCATTCATTTTTATTCATTTTAATGCCGTTTGCCTCCATTTCGGCTTTAAGCAAATCATTTCTCTCCCAAAAATGTTCATTGCCTAAATGTGCCAGGTCGGCATCACATATAATCCGTTCGTTGAGTGTTTTGGGCGATTGGGGCATTTTTGTGGCCATAATGATATCCTTAATGACCATAATATGCTCTTCAGAAAGCTTGCCTTTTAAAAAATTCTCCGCTACCAAAACACTTCGGGCTTCGTGCCCCATTCCACCCTCTGTATAACCCGTGTCATGAAACCAAGCTGCAATTTTGAGCAAATGCATATCTTGAGTGGATAAACCTTCTCTTTCACCAATAAGGTATGCTGAGTGTACTACCTGTGCAGTATGGTCAAAATTGTGAAAAGAATATTGTGCGGGCATATTTTTTTGAAAATATTCCCGGATAAAATTCTCGGATTCACGCAATACAGGTTCTAATGGCTGGTACATAGAATGCAAAATTGCTAAAATTTAAGTAATCTTTCCTTTTTTGTAGGATAAAAAAAAGACCGGATGTGTACACCCGGCCCAACATTATTACTAACACTTAAATTTTTTAATATTACACTGCAAAACTTTCACCACAACCACATTCGCGTGAAGCATTTGGGTTGCGGAAAAAGAATCCTTTGCCTTCAAGACCTCCTGAGAAGTCAAGTGTTGAGTTGAACAGATATAGGAAAGATTTAAGGTCGGACACTATTTTTACTCCATTATCTTCAAATATCTGGTCATTAGGTTGTGGTTCGTTATCAAAATCCATTTTGTACGACAGGCCTGAACAACCACCGGAGATAACACTTACACGCACGAAATAGTCATCGGTGATATGACCGCTTTCTCTGATTTGCTTGATCTTTTCCTTTGCGCTATCAGCTACGAATAACAATGATCCTTCCATTTTTTTAAGCAGTTAAGCCGTTTTTTTCTTTATAATCTTGAATGGCACCTTTTATTGCATCTTCGGCCAATACTGAGCAATGAATTTTTACAGGTGGCAATGCAAGTTCTTCAACAATATCCATATTGTCAATTTTACCCGCATCTTCGAGCGATTTGCCGATGAGCCATTCTGTGGCCAGACTTGAGCTTGCAATAGCAGAGCCGCAGCCGAAGGTTTTAAACTTTGCATCCTTGATGACACCTGATTCTTCATCTACTTCTATCTGCAGTCTCATTACGTCGCCACATTCAGGAGCACCCACCAGGCCGGTGCCTACATTTTTCTTGTTCTTGTCAAGCGTGCCTACATTTTTTGGATTCTTGAAGTGGTCCAGAACTTTTTCAGAATATGCCATTTTTCAATTTATTTTAAAGCGTAATTTTAAAAATATTTATAGTATCAATGATTGTCCCATACTATTTTCGTAAGGTCAACACCTTCTTTATACATTTCCCATATAGGGCTGAGGTCTCTCATGTGGTTGACGCCCTTAGCTACGGCATCTATTGCGTAATCAATTTCGTCTTCAGTTGTAAATTTGCTAAGGCTGAAACGGATAGAGGAGTGTGCAAGATCGTCACCCAACCCCAATGCAACTAACACATAAGAAGGTTCGAGGCTGGCAGAAGTACATGCTGAACCCGAAGAAACGCCTATTTCTTGATTGAAAGTCATCATAAGACCTTCACCTTCTACATGTTTGAATGAGATATTGGTCACGTGTGGCATTCTGTGGTCTGTATTGCCATTTATGTATGATTCTTCGAGCTTGGCAAGGAGTGCCTGCTCGAGCTTGTCTCTCAGTTTTGCTACGCGTTTGAAGTCAGCTTCCATTTCATTCATGGCTATTTCTGCAGCTTTGCCAAAGCCCACAATGCCTGGAACATTCAGTGTACCTGATCTCATGCCTCTTTCGTGTCCGCCGCCGTCCATTTGGGCTGTTACCTTTACACGCGGGCCTTTTCTGTTTACGAATAAGGCACCTACTCCTTTAGGACCGTACATCTTATGTGCTGAGAATGCCATTAGGTGAACACCTACTTCTTTTGGATGTACCTGTATCTTGCCTACAGCCTGTGTAGCATCGCTCATAAATAAAATACCGTGTTTGGCACATATTTCACCTATGGCTTTCATATTTTGAATGACACCGGTTTCGTTATTAGCCCACATGATGCTTATGAGTATGGTATTTGGTTTAATAGCCGCCTCAAGAGCTGCTAGATCGATGAGCCCGTCAGCTTGTACATCCAGATAGGTGACTTCACCGCCCATGGATTCTATTTTCTTACAAGTATCTAGTACGGCTTTGTGTTCGGTAGTAGCAGTAATGATGTGGTTGCCTTTCGACTTATACATTTCGAATACACCTTTCAATGCCAGGTTATCTGATTCTGTAGCACCGGAGGTGAATATAATTTCCTTAGGGTCAACAGCGAGCAATTTTGCAATTCGTTCGCGTGCCAGATCAACAGCACCTTCTGCCTCCCATCCGAATGGGTGGTTACGGCTGGCAGCATTACCCGGATGTTCGTAGAAATAAGGAATCATCGCCTCTACTACCCTTGGGTCGCAGGGTGTAGTAGAATTATTATCAAGGTAAATGAGCTTTTTGTTTGACATGATTTTTTAATTGTTATTTAGACTATTTCTAAGGAGATACAAAAGTAACCACTTTCTCAGAAGTTTTGTTCAAAAAAATAATGAAAAATTGATTTTGATAGATAAAATTGATTTTAACGGCTCATATCATAACCATTTTTCAATTTATAAGGATGCAGAATTGAATATTGACCAGATGTTGCCGGGCGGTATTATTACTTTTCTTTTTTTGGTAGAATTGCTTCAGGTTTTTGTACTTTTTCTTCAGCTTCTTCTTTTTCTTTAGTGCCGATACCCAGTACGTTCTTTATTTTGTCAATAATGGTTTCGTTGGCTGTACTGTCCTTGGGTATTTCATCCACGCGGAGTTCACAATTCATCCTTGCTGCAAATTCGGCTGCAGGTCTCTGAAAGGTATCGTGCGATATCTTGTAATAATCTTTGTCGTTTTGTACCTTATGCATAAAAAGTCCCCAGATGGGCAAAGCACTTGATGAACCCTGACCCTGACCCATGTACCTGAACTTTACGATTGGGTTATCTGCACCTACCCAAACTCCGGTTACGAGCTTTGGTTTGTAACCTACAAACCAACCGTCTGTGTTGTCTTGTGTGGTGCCGGTTTTTCCACACACCTGACCAACGATGCCGTATTGGGTGCGTAGCTTCTTGGCAGTACCCTCATTTACCACGCCCATCATCATCTGGTTCATCATGTCGCAGATATCGCTGCCTATTACACTTTCTGTTGGTTGTGCCTTGTCTATTTCAAAATCAACCAATACCTTACCGTCTTTGGTGGTAATCTTTTTTAGATACCTCGGAGTAGGTTTATTGCCTCTGTTGGCAAGTGTACCGTATGCTGTCACCATATCCCATAGCGAAACATCAGCAGTGCCGAGTGCTATAGATGGCACATTAGGAATAGGGGTGGTAATGCCCATTCTCCCCGCAACATCAATAACATTTTTTACGCCAGTACGGAATATTAATTGTACCGATATGGTATTTTTAGAGTAAGCAAGTGCACCCGGCATTGAATAGTAACCGCGGTGTTTGTCATCGGCATTCTCCGGCCGCCATTCTTCAAACTCAGAATAGGTAGTTGCCGTATCAGCAAACCATGTACATGGCTCGATACCCTGTTCAAGTGCTGCAGTGTAGAGGAGTGGCTTGAATGTAGATCCGGCTTGCCTGTTCGACTTAACATGGTCGTATTTGAAGAATGAAAAATCTGATCCACCTACCCACACACGTATGTATCCTGTAGTTGGGTCCATAGCCAACATACCTACATTGAGTACCATATTATAATATTTAAGCGAATCAAGTGGACTCATAATGGTGTCTTTGTCTCCGTCCCAATGGAAAATGGTCATGGGTATTTTCTTGTCAAATGCTTGGCGTATCTCAGTATCGGTAAGGCCTTCTGCTTCCATATTCTGATAGCGCTTGGTGTTCTTAATCCATTTGCTGAGGTTTTCTTCTGTCTCCCACGGTCTTTTTTTGCCCCACGACTGCTCAAACCGCTTCTGGAGGTCGGACATGTGTGATTTAACGGCCACTTCGGCATATCGCTGTAGCCGACTACTTATGGTAGTATAAATGCGGAGACCATCTCGGTAAATATCATAGGGCTGTCCGTCCGGTTTGGTCTTTCCTTTGAGGAGTTTGCTTACTTCGAGGCGCAGATTTTCTCTGAAGTAGGTAGCTAGACCTTCATCCTGGTCTTCCTTTGTATATTTGAGTTTCAGTGGTAATTTTTTCAATCGTTCACATTCATCTGGCTTAAGGAAATTCTGTTTTGCCATCAGGTCAAGTACGGTATTGCGGCGTGCAAGTGCGCGGTCGGGAAACAGTTTTGGGTGATAAATGTAATTGCCTTTTAGCATTCCTATCAATACTGCAGCTTCTTCGGGTTTGATGTCTTTGGTCGTAGTATCAAAAAAACGCCGGCATGCCACTTCTATACCATATATATTGTCAGAGAAAGGAACAGTATTGAGATATAGATTCAAGATTTCGTTTTTTGTATAAACTTTCTCCAATCGTATAGCTGTAATGATTTCGCGCCATTTATTGATCAGAATAGAGCCAAACCAGTATCTTTTTCTTGGAAATAAATTTTTCGCCAGCTGTTGAGTGATAGTACTGCCTCCACCCGCTGATTCTTTTTGTAGCAAGATCGATTTAATCATTACACGTCCCATACTTCGCCAGTCAATACCATTGTGTTCAAAAAAGCGGCTGTCTTCGGTAGCTACAAGTGCATCTGTAAGGTAATGAGAGACATTCTTCAGACTTACAGTTGTACGGTTTTCTATATAAAATTTCCCCAGTATGACGCCTTCATCTGATATCACTTCTGATGCATTGCTGTGTCTGATGTTCTTTAACTCGGCATAATTAGGCAACTCACCAAAGATACCCCAATAGGTAAGCAGACCGATACCCATTACCAATATGAACAAAAATGCAGCTCCGATGAGTATCCACATTTTCCATGACAACTTCTTGACAAACTTGACTATCTGCATGCTTAATCGAAATATTAGCAAATTAACGAAGAAATTTCCGGTGGTATTATATTTTCTCTGATATTCATAACTCCATCACCGACCGAAATACTTCGGGTGAGTGCAATGCAGGGAAGTTTTCTATATGGAGTGAATAATATTTGAGCAGATGATCAAATATCACACGCCTTACTTCACGCGACATTGTAAATAATCCTTGTTGCGAATAATTCTGTACGAGCAATTGACTTAAATAAGGCGAGGTTTCCTTATCAATATAGTGCAAAGAATGTGGTGAGCTCATAAAGTAACCTTCCTGAAGATCAAAAAACAGGTTGTGTTCGGTATATTCGCCCTGTGGGCCAAAACCTAAATGGTGGCTCAGGTCTATCAGGTAGTGCAATGGAAGATTAGCCAAGGACTGCTGGGTGGTGTCAATATAATGCAGGTAAGCGATGGTATCATCATACAAAGTCTCATGGCCATCAGCGTCTCGGATGGTTTTTTCCAGCAATTCGCAGATGAACAATGCAACAGAGCTACGCTTTATATCGAATGGTATCTTCTGCCAGGCTTGTGCTATGCGTGCTTCTTTTAGTCGCAAAAGTTTTTTTTGATCATGGTGGTACATCGTACATTCGAGCAGAGTACCCGGCTGAAACAATCCAAAAGGCATAGTGCTCCTTTTAGAACGTACACCATTTACTATAAAAGATTTTAGCCCGCCAAGTCGTGTAAACAGATGAGTAATGACACTTGTTTCACCATATTTTATAGTTTTTATGACTATGCCCTGTGTGTTTATCAGCATTGTTTGTATCAGAGAATATTTTTCGAATGGCAAATTTACCTATTAGCTGTGGCAGGTACAAATTAAAAACGAGTTTTACTGAGCACTATTTTGTTAATGAATTTTAAAGCAAATCAAGAAAGCAACTTTATAAAAAATAATTTAAAAAAAAGCTTGAAAAAAATCTGTCATGCACCAAAATTGAATTTTAGCATTTTCGCAATGAAACAGAATATAATTTGGTTATAGGCTCAAATATGGCAAACAGAAAAAATTTAATAAAAAATTAACGCTGTTTTGCAGAACAAAATACTTTTTTGTTTCGTTACTATGTTGTAGCTTTGCAGCGAAATTGATTCGAAGGAATTCGATTTGTTTACAAACACACTGAAGAGAAAACCTGACATACATATTAAGGTATGGCGATGAATATGTAGGTCAGGATTGCTAAGATACCGTTGGTCGGTAAAACGTAAAACTTCATCGGTTATTTTAGCAATTTGAGCAGAAGAAAGAAGATCGCTTGTAACAAATCGCATTGCCCGGGCGTCATTAGGGCAAACGAATAAATTTTAAAAAAGAACATAAAACGAAAGTTATGAAAAAGACATTATCCATTTTAATTATGATGATTGCATTCGTATTTAATATGAATGCAGAAAGTATGAATGACATAGGACGTTGCAGATTGATAAACATGCAGCCGGTTGATTATTCATCTAATATTGAGAAAAGTGAGGCAGACCTGTTGAGCGGAATCTGGATTCTAGGTAGCAATCCCGATTCTGATGTCAACCAGAAGTTTATCTTCGAAAAAAACGGCAAGCTATTTATATTCAATGAGACAACCGAACGCGGTATCACTGTTGATGAAAAAAAATGGAGGCTGATGGATTTTGAAGGTGAAGTTTACCTTGTATTCGAAGGTAATTCAAAAGGTAAAGACGAATTATTCAGAATGAATCAGACCTGTGACGGTATGGAACTTAAAAATGCAAAGACAGGCAAACTGATGGCATTTGAATACAAAAGCCTTAAACAATCTGCCATTAACAAAAGCGAACTTGTAGGCAACTGGACTACTACCCAATATCCATTCGAGATTGCACAACGCTTTGACCAACCTGGTACATTTGAACCGGTAAGAGGAGCTTTTGTAAGTCTCGATTTGAACGATAACGGCTCCTATACAAGAAGCTACGGTGGCGAAGTAAAGTCATTCTCTGAGCACGGCACCTGGACATTGTCAAGAGACGGAAAATACATTGTGCTTGCCAGCTCAAACCGAAAATTCGGCGAGAACAATCTGCAGGCAATCGAAATACAGAAATTGAACAACAACAAACTCGTGGTGAGATCTGCCATATCAGCAAACAACCTTACTGCCTATACTACAGGTACCAAGTTGTTCCATTTCGCCAAAAAGTCATAAGCGTTTTTTTGATCATACTATTCGGGCCGTTTTTCGCAAAGAGAAACGGCTTTTTTTATTTTAAAAAATATTGGACTGCACTCGTATTCATATCCGGTCTTGTGTCATTTTCATTTCATGTAGTACATTATTAGTATTAATAATATGTGTACTTGATCTGTATGTACTTAATATTATATTGAGTATTGCAAGCGGCTTAACATGCACATTATCAATCATCTCAGCTTGTATAGCTCGTATTTATCCAGCAAACTGACAGAAAACAATATTGTGGAAGCCATTATTTGCCAAATTAAAATTTTAAAATGGCACTTATTTTTCATTGATACCTAATTTTATTTGGTTTTAATTAAATGGAAAAATATAAGGTCAATGGCATAATGAAAGTGTATAAATAATTGAAATACAATAATATAACTAACATTATACAGTATTTGATTTGAAAAGTCAATAGTGTATATTTGTATAATGTTGTTGCAGACGCTCATACATCGTAGTATCTTTGTGTCATCATTTAAAAATAAATAAAAAACTCTGATATGAAAACGATCTTCAATGACGTTCTAGACAACCAAAAGAAAGTATTCGACATGTGGTCTGATCTTTCTTCAAAAGTAATCGAATCTACAACTACCAATGGTGCCAAAACATTTGCTACCAAAAACCAGACTTTCGTTCAGGATTGGTTTAATAAAAACTCAGCAATCGTAAAGGGTGCATTCAAAACCAATGATGCTGCAAAAGCAATCGAAGTGGCTCCACAGACTTTCCAGAAAATGATCGAGTCTCAAATCGAATTCTTCGAAAACTGGAAGAATGCCTATATTGAGCAAATTAAATCTTTCTCTGCCGAAATCCCTGGCTTTGACAAGAAAGCATTCGAAAAATCAATCGAAGCGGCTACTGCTGAGTGGAACAAGTGGATGGATAACTCAACTAAGTGGATGGAAGAAAATGTCGTTAAACACATACCTGCTCCTGTTAAGCCTGCTTTCGAAAGCTTCCAGAAAAGCTACGCTACTATCCAGAAAATGTGGGAACCAATCACCAACATGATTAAGAATGGCGTAAACCAAACTGAGTTCGTTAACAGCTTCATCCCTGCTGATTTCTACAAAAACCTCGTTAATCAGATGATGGGTTATAAACTTACAAACACACCTTCTGAACTATTGGAGCAGACTAACAAAATGTTTGACAACTGGATTAAGCAGGTTCAGACTACTCAGCCTTCTTACGATAAATTCATCAACTGGATGAACGAAACTAACAAAAACTGGGATGTTAAAGCAATGAACCCTGTGTTTGGCTTCATGACTGAAATGACTCAACAGATGAAAAACCACATCGAGCCACTTTTCAACGTAATGGAAAACAACGACCAGACTGAAACGGTAAAAATCATCAAAGATATCCAGTTCATGATGTCTTCATACATCGTTAAGAGTTTCGAAATGCAGGCTAAAATGTACGAAAATACTCGTCATGCACTTCCTGAAATTATGAAAACTTTCACTGCAAAGTTTAATGAAACAAAGCAGATGCCTGATACAATGGAATTCTTCAAACAATACATGGATGTTCTTGAAAAATACATGCTTGAAGTATTGAACACTAAAGAATATTCTACACTACAGGCCGAAACATCAAAAATCTCTGTTCAGATTAAGTCAAAGTTTGACGAAATTGCAGAAAAAGCTCTTGCACAGGTTCCGGTTCTTACCAAGTCAATCGGTAACGAACTATCTAAAGAAATCGCTGATCTTAAAAGAAAAATCAGAGTTCTTGAACAAAGCCTTGCTAAAACTGCAGAACCGGTTGTAACAAAAGCAACTACAGCTACTACAACTCCTACAACTACTCCTACAACTACAGTTTCTACAGCTTCTGTTAAAACAAAAGCTTCTAAAAACTAATAACCGATAATGAGGTGGTCAGGTATTCTTTGCCTGATCACCTTCTTGTTTATTATAACCAATCAATCAAACAAAAGTGATGAAAGCAGAAGATAAAAATGTAATGGTGGATGCCCTTATCGAACAAGTGGATACTGTAGCAGAAGCCATGAAAAATATAGCAAAAATTGACGAAGTTGATATTGCTACTTCTCCAAGAGAACTTGTATGGTCTGATGGAAAAGTAAAACTCTACCACTTCCTGAGCGACACACCTAAGGTAGCCAAAACACCGGTGATGATTTCTTATGCGCTGGTCAACAGATGGGAGATGATGGACCTCCAGCCTGACCGTAGCTTCGTTAGAAAAATGCTTAGCCTGGGTATGGATGTATATGTCATCGACTGGGGCTATCCTACACAAGTGGACCGATACAAAACAATGGCCGACTACATTCTTGGCAACATGAATGATGCAGTTGATGCCATCAGAAAAATTGCAAAAACAGACAAGGTAAATATATTGGGAGTATGCCAGGGAGGCACATTCAGCTTGATCTACGCATCATTATTCCCTGAAAAAGTTAAAAACCTGATTACACTGGTTACGCCTGTCAACTTCAAGACCGAAAATGGCTTGCTGTTTAAATGGGCAAAAGATATGGACGTGGATGCTGTAGTGGACGGGTTCGACGGTGTTGTGCCGGGCGACTTCCTCAACAGCGGATTTGACCTACTCAAGCCTATGAACAAGGCTAGAAAATATATGTCTATGCCTGAAACAATGAAAAATCACGATACATTGATGAATTTCCTCCGTATGGAAAAATGGGTGGCTGACAGCCCTTCACAGGCAGGTGATACCTACCGTCAGTTCATCAAAGACATGTATCAGCAAAATAAACTCGCTGAAGGTAAGTTCGAACTCGAAGGTCATAAAGTAAATCTTAAGAAGATTGATATGCCGGTTCTTACAATCTATGCATCAGCAGACCACATTGTACCACCCGATACTACCAAACCCATCAACGACCTCATCGGATCAAAAGACAAGGAATTGATGGAGTTTCCGGGCGGACACATCGGTGTATTTGTGGGAGGACGCTCACAGAATGTCCTTACACCAGCAATTGCGGATTGGTTAGTTAAACGCGATAAATGATCCCGACTTGCACCCGCTCGTCAGCAAGAGTGTGGTGCGGTCAAGGATCTCTTCGTTTCCGAAGCCTTCTCATCTCAGTGATGCGAAGGCTTCTTTTTTTACTGAACAAACAGGTATTCATCCCAAAAACTTCTATAGTGTAAAATCTCTATTGAATGCCATTAGAAAAATAACGACATAAAAAACTGTTTATCAGATAATTACTGAGTATAATAACGAGGTAAAACTTTTGGTTTCCCTGGAAGGAAATCTTACAACTTTTTCAATAAGGAAATTGGATGTGCATCTTCGAGAATGCCCAGCTTCATTGGATTAGAGAAATCCGATCATATTTGATCTCATAGCCTAATGGATTATCTGGGATAAATACTATTCTTAAAATGGGCTTAAGGGACAAATGGTACTATCTATGGATTGCGTGCCGACACGGGCAAGCAGTACTGGAAATACAGAACTCCCAACTACAAAAAATTTCCTGACTCTACCTTCGGCTACATCAAAATGATCAGCGACCCCGAAACCGGCTATCTCTACACCGGCGACGGCGTATATATGATGTGCCTGAAACCGCCGAAATGATGGTGTGAAGGACAACAAAACCGGTATTTCACCGCTTTGGAAGGAATGTCGGTTTTGTTTTTTTAGCAATTTCCGTCAGCATATCATGGAATATGTATCACTACCAGCTTTAATGTTTGTAGTATCTTTGCGTTCGCTACAAGGCTTGCAATATAGCATCCGGGCTGTAGTGTTCCTGCAGGTATTAAGTTGGTACTATATGGGTCGGCCGGCATTGAATAATGTTTCCTTCCCAGAAGATCGTATATCTCTATTTGCAATACTGCACCCAATGGTATCTGTTCATAGTACAGTTCTACCGCAATATCAGCCGAAGCCGGATTGGGATAGAGGCTGAACACCGGTGCATCATTCTTACTTACCTCCGATGTAGCTACTACATTGCACAGTGTTTTCTTAATGAAAAATGGCTCAAGGCTTGTTTTAATTGAATCATCCTGCATAGTTCCGGAAGCCCAGACAAACGCTATGTCGGTACTAGTGGCATCATAAATATAGCCGAACTCTTCTTCCAGGCCGGACTGTGTATTGAGCGGTTCCTCCGGCATACAGGCAAGGGCTTCAGTGCCTGCAGGTCTGAAAATGAAAGGATACACTATACCGGATCCTTGATCTTCCTCGTAATATCCACCCAATATCAACCCACCGTCGGGGTGTCCTGTGATGTTGACCGGGTGGGGAAATTGTCATTAAATACGTATGGTTGCTTTAAATTACTCAGTTTTTTGTGCCAAAGTGATTTTTTGTCTGAATTGTTTATCGCTGATAATCTGAACTCTTCTACATCACAACCATCATACTTTACCGATGTAAGAATAAGCTGATCGTCTATAGCAACAAAGTTATTAAAAACTATTGGATAGAAATATTTATCTCCAAAGCCGAATCTTTGGCTAGTGATATTGCCGGTTGCATCAAAATTAATATAAAAACTCAACAATGGGGGCTCTTCAATCCCAAATCGGCTATTGCCCATTATGGTATAATTGTCAGTACCCGTCTTTATCATCTTTGCATGTAGCACGTTTATATTTTTAATTGATTTTGCCCAGCCGAATCCACCATTAGCATTAATCTTCAACAAAATTAAGTTTTTGTTACCAAAGCCACCAATTGCTAATATGGCTATCATACCTCCGTCTTCTGTCGTTTCGACCGAACTCAGATTGAAAGAACTAAAATCCTCGGTAGCACGTGCCCATAATAGTTTTCCATCCTTGTCCATCTTGAAGTAAAAGCCTTTGATAGGATCAAACAAGGTAGCCACACCAATTATTTCGCCCGAATTCGTCAACGCAATATCATATATGTCGAGTTTTCCGTAATTATTAGTCCACAACAACTGCCCGAATGAACTTATTTTTAAGATAACGCATTATTTACTTTTGTACCATGCTGGCAAATACAGGTTGCCTTCGGTGTCTTCCAGTATTTTGCTCCAGTTTTGGGAAGTGAGATGATCAAGTACCAGTGTCCATTTAATGTCGCCGTTCTTGCTAACCCGTGTTACTACCATTTGCTTCTTGATAGGCTTTACTTTAGTGTCCGCATAAGTGGTTGCAAATACCAGATTGCCATTTTTGCATGTTTTGATGCCACCCGAATTCAAATATTTCATATCATTTACCGGATGATAGGTGTTGAAGAATGACTGCTGGCCGTACATAGCAGAAATACTTTTGCACAGCATGATAAGGGCAATGAACTTTTTCATGATATACTGTGCTGACTTGTTATTCAATCAAAAGTACTATATTTACATGAATTATGCAAATTATATTTACATAACAATCCTTATGAATGTTGAATATTTTGTTGGACATCTTGTGTTGTCAGAATAAAATATTGTTTACAACGATAAGTATAGTAGGGAATAATAATGAATGCTACAATAAATTGCCGTTTGCCATATTTTATTTTGAAATTATAATTTTACAAAAAAAGCTTTCTGCCTTGCTTGTTGGGGCACATTTCGTTTTCAGAAAGTATTGTAATGGATTAACCCAAAGGCTGTCTGCGCTATTGCAGTTCAATATACTATTTTAACCTATATTTGCAGCTCAGCTAATGAATTGTAGCTACAGATGATTGTTACCAAAGATGTTTGTTTCGAATATAATGCATCCCACAGATGGCATTTTCCCGATATCCGTATTGATGCCGGAGGTAGTATGCTCATCAGTGGGCTATCGGGTTCCGGAAAAACTACCTTTATGCACATTCTCGCCGGAATCCTAAAACCTCTGTCTGGCAAGGTCTTCGTAAACGATACGGACATTTACCGGCTCTCGTCAGGAGCACTCGACAAGTTTCGCGGTCGCCACATAGGGCTGGTATTTCAGACACCCCATTTCATCCGATCGCTCAGCGTTGCCGAAAATCTCGGCATTGCCATGAAGCTGGCCGGCAATAAAGTACACACTCCACGGATTCAAGAGCTACTCACCAGACTACAACTCGACCAATACGCCAAATCGCCTGCTTATAAGCTTAGCACCGGCGAACGTCAGCGCCTGTCCATTGCTAGAGCATTGGTCAACAGTCCCGCAGTGCTACTCGCAGACGAACCAACTTCTTCGCTTGATGATTTGCGCAGTAGCCGGGTTATTGAGCTGCTCAAGCAACTCTGCGTCGAACAAGGAAGCTCCCTCGTCATTATCAGTCACGATACACGTTTAAAATCTCATTTCGCCAGCCAAACAATTATCCACTCATGATGTATTGGTTCAGACTGGCTTGGCGCAATCTCGCCGACAGGCCACTTTCTACGCTACTCACAGTCCTGCTCTTGGCACTCGGTATTTCCATCAGCGCATTTTTGCTTATTACCGAACGACAACTCAACGATAATTTCTCTCGCAACCTCGCAGGCGTCGATCTTATACTCGGTGCCAAAGGTAGTCCGCTACAGACCGTACTGTGCAATCTCTACCACATCGATTCTCCTACCGGCAACGTTGAGGTAAATGAGGTCAAGGCATTTCTCCATCCGGCTCATCCGCTTATACGTGCCCGCGTACCTCTGCTACTTGGCGACAGCTACAAGACACACCGCCTAGTCGGTACCACCTACGAATTCCTTGATTTCTACCAAACGGGTATAGCCACAGGTCGCAAATGGCAAAAACCTTTCGAGGCAGTAGCAGGGAGCAAAGCCGCAAAAGCCCTATCTCTTAAGCCCGGCTCTTCATTCAAAAGCTCGCACGGCCTTCTGCCCGATGTTGACGAACACGATCATCTCATAACCATCACCGGCATCCTGCAGCCTACAGGCAGCATCGCCGACCAACTCATCCTTACCTCACCTCAGACGGTCTGGTACAGCCATCCGCATCAGAGTGAGACGCACGAAGATGTAGAGCATATTCATTCAGACGAAGCCAACCATCATCATCCCGAACACCTCAAACCGGATAGCACCATTGATACCAGTGCCACCCAACTCATCAGCCACCCCGACAGGTCGGTCACTTCAGTTTTGGTAAGGCTTAAGAACCATAACTTTCAGGCACTCAACCTCGCACGCAACATCAACGAAAACACTGCCATACAAGCCAGTAATCCGGCCATAGAACTGAACAGACTTTACGATACCATGGGTGTTGGCGAACAAATACTGCGTTATCTGGTGCTCATATTGTTGGCAGTAGGTGGTGCAGCTATTTTCATAGCACTTTTACAGGCACTCAAAGACCGAAAATACGAACTTGCCATCATGCGGGTAATGGGTGGCAGCCCTACACAGCTTGCCGGTCTTGTCCTTGCCGAATCTTTGCTCATGTGTGTGCTCGGGCTTGTCATCGGCCTGCTCATTGCTCATACCGGTCTCTGGTTTTTCGGTACTTACGCAGCCGACAAGTATAAGTACAGTTTTGACGCCTGGCAATGGACAATGCAAGAAACCCGGCTTTGTGGCATAGTCCTCATTTTAGGATGCTTAGCGGCTGTTTTTCCGGCAGTTTCTGCTTACAAAACCGAACTATCCCAAACTTTAACCGATTCTTAAGGGCATTATTGGCATTTTTCGGCTTTCTTTGTAGTCAAATTGGTCAAAATCATGCGGTCTATCATATTTGCTCTGAGTCTTTTTGCGTCAGGCATCCTGCTTGCTCAGGAATCGAATACTTGGAAAACGCTGGGAAAAGTAACATACAAGAAAAAATTCGACGAGCTACTCGGCTTCAAAGTCGATGTGCCGGTTTTTGGCAAGGAAGTGAAAGCGCTCGAAGGCAAGATTGTCGAACTTCAAGGCTACATCATTCCGGTAGAAGGTTACAAAAGTCATAAAGAATTCGTTTTTTCTGCCTATCCTTACTCCAATTGTTTCTTCTGTGGCGGTGCAGGCCCCGAGACCGTCATGGAAGTTAAAAGTATCGATCCGGTCAAATACAGCGTAAACCCAATCAAAATCCGCGGCAGACTCCACCTCAATGACCGGGACATCAACCGCCTTATGTACTTCCTTACCGATGCCAGGCTGGTCGAATGGAAATAGCCAGTCATTCGGTAATGCTCCTTACTAATTCAGCCTCATCACACATGTCAACACGACTGCTTTCTATGTAGCAACATTATGCCGTCTTTCTTCATGATGTGGGCATGCCCCTATCGGGTCGGGCTATCCGCCTTACTTCGTGCCGGCTTCTATCCCTCATGCATTCCGATAAGTTTGAATATTGAACACAGAGACTAAAAACCATCTAAGCACTCAAACATCCACCTAAGAGAAAACGTCCAAGCCCGATGTCGCTATACACCGGATTGCAAAAGCCCCGTTCGTTTATGATCCGGGGCTTTGGTTTATTAAGGTATCTCTCGTTTGTGGTCGGGCTTTTTCAATCCGCTTAATGTTAGCGGTATGTTGTTCTATTCTGTCAGCCATTTGAACCATATTTTTTGGTCAATTATTGGAATACTATTTTGTTCGCAAACATTCATCGTGTGTCCTGTCCCACCTGTCATTGGGTTGTCTAAATCGTCATAGAAAATACCAAAAGTTGCTGGTTTTATTTCGTCTGTCCCAATTGCTTTTATTGTGTCTCGTATTATATAAGCTGCTTTTATTGTATAACGATTTTTATCTCCTGATACAAATTTGTCAATAAGTTTTTCAGTTTTCTTATTGCTTTTAGACTGATATATCACTTCAGGTTCAGCGACAAGGTTTATGTCGTCCAGAGAAATTGTTTCGTATGCTTGATTAGTTTTTTCTCTATGACCGGAATATGGAGTGATAACTTGTAATCTTTTGTTGTCAACTGTGTTAACTCCATCAGAAAATAATTGGTCTGAACCTTCTGCATTTCCACTTCTAAATATGATATTTTTTGTCTTAGAAGCTAACAATTTTCCGAGAGCTTTCAATTTCTCTTTATCGGCTTCTAAAACATCTCTTTTGCCTTCAAGAAGAACAATAGAATTGGGTTTATCAAACTGTTTTATGAATTCTTTTAATGTCATTGTAGTGTCTTTTTACAATTACCGCTAACGATCCAGCACTGGCGACGGACGCAGCGATAGCAAGTCTGTCCGTCCAGTGCATTGTTATAGCAAGTATTATTCAACTTTTCTAATTTTATTACCACTGTCATTATATTCATAAATTTTCATT
>WBZR01000265.1_pt2 | contig 86023 bp, 80 predicted proteins | sample 5204231 | NCBI WGS metagenome assembly WBZR01 (sample SAMN12412403, study PRJNA552823) | activated sludge metagenome | isolation source: activated sludge from anammox sidestream of wastewater treatment plant... | place: USA: Virginia | collected 2017-08 | reverse complement strand
CCTGATGGATGGCGACAAAGTGCTCAAAGTAGGCGACATACCCTTTGACAAATTTAATGACAGAATTCTTGTAAAGGAAATCATTATCAACAACATAAACAAAATGACCATCGAACGCAATGGCCACGAAATGGTAATTGATATCAGCCCGGACAAAGCGGCAATGCTCGCCACTGCCAAGAACAGCAGAGCAGAACTTTTCGGTGCAAGGATGCCTTTCGTAGTGGCTGATGTGGTTAAAGCTGGACCCGCAGACGGTGCCGGCATCAAAAAAGAAGATAAAATAATCGGTATCAATGGTACTCCGGTAGAGTATTATCACGAATTTAAGCGAGTAATCAACAAATTACCTAATCAGGCAATATCGCTGAATGTGCTTCGTGGCAATGATACACTTAATGTCAAGCTTACTACAAGCGACAAAAAAACAATTGGTGTAGCGCCTTACCCGCCTGATCACTATTTCAAGTTCGAAACTCAGAAATATTCCTTTGCTTCTGCCATTCCGGCAGGTATCAACAAAGGCCTCTCCTTCCTTGGCGACCAGTTCAAGGCATTCGGCCAGATGTTTAAAGGTAAAATTAAAGCAAGCGAAAGCCTCGGAGGTTTTGGTTCTATCGGGTCAATGTTTGGTGACGTCTGGATATGGGAACGATTTTGGACCATGACAGCCATTCTGTCTTTGATACTTGCAGTCATGAACTTACTACCTATACCGGCACTCGACGGTGGCTATGTCGTGTTTTTGATTTATGAAATAGTATCCGGCAGAAAACCAAGTGATAAATTCGTAGAAAAAGCAGTGACTGTAGGATTCTTCATTCTCCTTGCTCTTATGGTTTATGCCAATGGTCTCGATATAGTCAGAAAATTTTTCTAAACTATCATGAATTACTTCGAATTGTTTGAGATACCGGTGAGCTTTTTTCCCGACAGGGAAGATATAAAAAGGCGATACCATCAGCTGAGCTTTAAGTACCACCCCGATTTTCACACAATCGGATCAGAATACGACGAATCGGAGATACTTGAAAAATCGGCTGAGATTAATCAGGCTTATCAGTCACTTACAGACGAGGATAAATGTCTGGCGTATATATTGAAATTGTTTGATGCATTGCCCGAAGAAGGCAAAGCTACCGTGCCACAGGATTTTCTTATGGATATGATGGATATCAATGAAGAAGTTATGGACTTGCAACTTGACCCGGATGAGGAAAAATTGTACAGCATTAACACAAAAATTAAAAATCTGGAATCTGAGCTTTTTGATGAAATTTATCCGGTGATGCAATCATTTGATTTTCAAATACAAAACGATTCAGCTTTAAAAAAAATTACAGATTTTTATTTGAAAAAGAAGTATCTTTTGCGTTTAAAACAAAATTTACTTAACTTTGCGCAGCCTTAGGCCGAAGTGGCGGAATTGGTAGACGCGCTGGATTCAAAATCCAGTTCTCGCAAGGGAGTGTGGGTTCGATTCCCACCTTCGGTACAAAAAGGTTCTTTGTAAAAAGAGCCTTTTTTTTATTTTACATCATTGCTTGAATCGTAGAATATATTGGGCTTACAATTATTTTTCACACTACATTTTGCCAAAGTCCCGTTCAGTGTATTACATTTGTATTACAAATTATAAAAGAGAGAATCATCCTACAGGAGATTGTTTGATATGGAAATTGTAATAATCGGAATACTTATTCTGATAAACGGCTGGCTAGTACTGGCCGAAATGTCATTAGTGTCATCAAGGAAAGCCCGCCTCGAGGCTGCTGCCAAAAAAGGTGGCCGAAAAGCTCAGACAGCTCTGGAACTTCATGAAAATCCAAAACGGTTCTTACCTACGGTACAGATTGGCATTACACTGATTGGCATTCTCACTGGTGTATTTTCAGGCAAAAGCATTACTGAAGCTATTCATACCTGGTTGTTGAAAGTCGAATTGTTAGCTCCATTTGCTGAAACACTAAGTGTAGTCATCGTGGTATTTATTATTACTTATTTTTCTATAATTTTCGGCGAATTATTGCCTAAGCATATTGCTCTCATGTACTCCGACGGTATTGCCAAGAGCATTGCCATACCTATGAATTTCATCTCACGAATTACTTATCCTTTCAGTTGGTTACTTGTCAAATCACTCGATCTGGTTATTTTCCTGACCGGCCTCCGAAAATCAGATGAATCAAAGGTTACGGAAGAAGAAATAAAAGCCATCATACAAGAAGGACGTGAAGACGGTGAAGTACAGGAGATCGAACAAGAGATCGTAGAACGTGTTTTTTTACTAGGTGACAGACGGGTAAGTACACTGATGACTCCTCGGAGCCAGGTAGTGATGCTACAAGGCAACCACACTATGAAAGAGGCACTTCCTATCATGTCCGAAGAAATCCACTCCATTTATCCTGTCTATGAAAAAGATAAAGACAATGTCATCGGTGTAGCCAGGTTAAAGGACATTTTTTCGAACATCAAAAATGACAAGTTACTGATAAAATCACTTGCCTCCGAAGCTAATTTCATCCTCGAAAACACAAGCGCATTTCAGGCTCTTGAAAAATTTAAAGAAACTCACGTACACTATGGCATCATCATAGATGAATATGGCCAAATGCAAGGAATTATCACCCTGAATGACCTGCTCGAATCTATGGTAGGCTATACTTCCGACCAATACAATGACAGTTATACCATTGCTGAACGCGAAGACGGCACCTGGCTCATTGACGGCCACTACCCTTTTCACGACTTCCTTCACTATTTTGACTTGGAGCAGATAGATCCTGAGGTGAATTTTGATACATTTGGCGGATTGATATTGAACGAGATGGGTAAGATTCCTTCACAGGGTGATAAAATAGTCTGGGATAAATTTGAATTTGAAATTATTGACATGGATGGTACCCGCATTGATAAAATACTTATTCGCAAGACGGAATAATCCTGCAAAAAAAATGGCCACTCAGTACTGAATGGCCACAAATTTCATAACTAATTAAATATCAATCTCACACATTTTGCAACTTATTGTATTTATCAATATTTCTGCATTATTGTTCGGCAAACATTGGGTTCTTTAAAAAACCTTCGTCCGTTAGCGTATTTAGAAAATCGATAATCTTGCTCTTTTCTTCCTTTGTCATTTCTATGCCTGGTTTAGTGCCAGTCTGCAACAGTGGGTCAAGTGTAGGTGACATTTTCACACCATCACTGTAATGATCCAATACATCCTGCAGTGTATAGAACGAACCGGTATGCATATAGGGCTTGGTCTTGGCGATGTTTCGAAGACTTGGCACTTTAAATTTTCCAATATCATCGTCAAGTAACGAAATCTCGTATCTGCCCTTGTCTGATGAAAAATCAGAGGTAAGCCCATTATTGCGATAAGTAAAATCACTGAACAACTCACCCTTGTGGCATCCTGCACACTTTTGTACGAACAGTTCATAACCTTGTTTTTCTGATTCTGTAAACTGTACTGTGCCTTTTTTGTAGCGATCGTACCTGCTGTCTGCTGATATAAGCATTGCCATAAACTGTGTCATCGCCTTCAGTGTCCGTTCAGAATTGATTTCGGCACTGCCGAAAGCTTGTTTGAACAACGAAGGATACTCGGGGTGTGTACGCAATTTTTCAAGTGCTCTCGGAAAATTTTCATCCATCTCTACCGGATTCTTTATCGGGTTGAGTGATATGAGTTCTATATTGTGTACACCTCCGTCCCAAAAGAAAGTGTTTTGCCATAAAAGGTTTTGTACCGGTAAAGCATTTCTCTTGCCCACCTGATCATCTATTCCGTGGCTTACATCATGGCCATGATGCGTGAAGGCCGAACCCTGTACATGACAACTGCCACAAGATATGGTATTGTCACGCGACAAAATCGGATCATAGAATAACTTTCGTCCAAGTTCGAATCCTTCCTTTGTAACGGTGTTGTCGGCCATTGAATGTACGGGCGCCGGAAAATGCGAAGGCAACTGTAGTCCGGTGAACGGTACACCTTCATCTGTCTTCATGCAGCCTATTGTAGAAAAAAAAATAATTGCTACAAGAAGGTATGTTAAGTTCTTCATCTCTTTTATTTTAAAAATTTCAAAAAGCAAAAACGAATTTTTGACTTTATTGATGACTTTTTATCTAATTGTGAATGTGCCCGAGCTTGAACATATCAGCATAATTGTCTGCTATCACCTTGGAGTAAGGTGAAACCATGACAGTATGATTTTCAGTAACACTTACGGTAACAGGATTCTTGAACATTTCCATCACATCGACAATTATGTGATAATGTGGTTTTTTATTCGTTCGTACTTCGGCTACTTCACCGTGCTCGTCATGGAGTGCAAATGACTTGATATTATTCAAGGTAGCAGAAGTATATCCGCCGAACAGGCCGATGTGATATCTGAATTTGTTGGTATTGCTGGCAGCATCAAGCGGAGCCTGTGGTGAGGTACCTTCAGCCTTAACGAAGATGTAACCGCTGTTCCATGCCCAGTACATATCGGCTCCTTCGCCGGCCGGATCAAGTACACCGGTTCTGTCTGCTATCGGTGACACACTTTTAAGACTGTCAACACCTACTAAAAACCTGATTTCCTTGTAGTTTCCTGCAGGAATGTTCTTCAATTCGATTTCTGTATTGGATCCACCCTTTTCTCTGATGAGAAAATAGCAGCTGTCTTTTGGTACTATATACACCGAACCATCCTCCTTCACGAGCGAAAAATTGCTTACATAATAATCAAAGATGGAGAAATTCATCACATCTCCGTTGGCATTTGTATAATCCTTGCCAAGACTGAGCGTGCTTCCATTAGCCACGTTGTCAAACTCCAGAACAACAGAGCCTGTACCACCCGGTACGACATCATCTTCTTTCTTACAAGAAGAGAAAATAAATAGCGATATTGTGAATATGCATGTCAATGCAATCATTGAATTCTTAAACATGATAATTTGTTTTTAAAAATTAGTTAAAATAAATAGAGAATCTGGGCATTTACACGCCACTTGCCGGTAGTGTTACCTTCATTCAGGTGCTGGTACACTGCATTTTGCACCCGACAACCAGCAGCAAAACTTTTATAGTACACATCCGCACCAATGCCTGCAAATACACTTTTGCCACCTGTCATTTCTACATCATGGCTACGTTTGGTATCAATGTCGGCGTGCTCATAGTCCATACCTACATTGGGCAGGAATGAAATACTGCCGTAATTATACCATGCAAAAAATCTGGCTGAGGCATTAAATCGGTCACCTTGTCTGTAATGCCTATTGTTGGTAGTATTGTATTTATAATTGATGTCTGCATTCAACCCATAATTTTTAATACGCATGGTATATACTGCTGTCATCAGGTAGTCAAATGTTCCGGTACCGGGCTGAAGATTTTCGGGTAGCGACTGGAAATTTCTGACAATATCCGATTTGCCGGTAGGTAATTTAATACCCCCACCAAGTTGAAAAATATGCTTGACCAAGGGCTGGGCATTGCGGCTGTTGTCTAAAAGTATATAATTGGCCAATACTGTTATATCACTCAGTTCATTCATCGTTGAAATGACTCCGTCTTCATCCCGTTTGACAAACTGATATGGTACCATAGCATAAAAGTGCAGACGATCAGTAACCGAATATCTGCCCCAAAGCTCAGCAGTATTCATATAATCATTGCCGTAGGTACTATCATCATGGTGGGTACTCTGGTATGCACTGTATTTATACCTGAACCCTATAAAATGTTTCTGGTATTGTGGAAGAATGCCGAAGAGGCTACCACCACCACCACCGCCACATACATCGCATGCATTTGCCACATAGCCGGATACGATAAGTGCAGCAAATAAAAATATTCTGATTTTCATTTGATAAAAAATTTAGCATGTTAACAAAATGGGTAACTGCTAAACTTCGGGAGGAATAAATTGATCTGTGGTTGAAATCTGTGACCGGAGCAATGTCATTTCTGCAAAAAGTGATTCGTCACCTTCATCCTGGCAAAAAATACATTCAACCACTTTGGGTACAGGAGAATACGTATAAACCATTTCCTGAAAATTCTTCAACTGCGGCATTTGGTCGCGTTGCTTTTGCTCTGCTTCTTTCAGTTTTTGAAAAAGGTAGCACTTACCATTGCAATGCAAGTAAGGCTTAAGTTTGTTGATACAGAGATTTTCGGCAATGTAGTCCATCCTTGCCCACCACATCGACACTATCAGTATCTTGGATGATGACTGGACAAGAAAAAGTGTTAGTAATAATATGGCACCTACTCTGCGAATCATAATGTAAAGGTAAGGAGGCTTTTACAATTCATTTATGACTAAAATCATAAGTGATACCTCGAAGTTATGATTTTCATTACTTTCCTAAAAAAAATTAAAGTTCGTAATTTGGTGATAGCTGCCCCTGGCGTTCTGTAGCATAAAATTCAGTAATTATCTTGACTACCTCTGCCGGATCATCCGTTATATCGAATAATTTCAGATCATCGGGGTTAATATTTGAAGACTGGGTAAGCATTGCATCTTTGATCCATTCCTTCAGTCCTGACCAGTATTTGGTACCGACGCATACTACCGGTACACGTGTTATCTTCTTGGTCTGAATAAGCGTAAGTACTTCGAACATCTCGTCGAGGGTGCCAAAACCACCCGGTAGCACCACGAAAGCTTGTGCATATTTTACAAACATCACCTTTCGCACAAAAAAGAAACGGTGTTTGAGGTTTTTGTCGTAGTCGATATATGGATTATGGCTTTGTTCGAATGGAAGATCAATATTAAGACCAACAGATACGCCACCATACAGAGATGCACCTTTGTTGCCCGCTTCCATGATACCCGGACCACCACCGGTTATAACGCCGAATCCTTCTTCGGTTAGTAGTCTGGATACTTCTACAGCCAAATCATAGTATAGGTTATCGGGTTGAGTACGTGCACTACCGAATATAGACACACAGGGTCCTATCTCATTTAGTCTGTCAAACCCTTCTACAAATTCTGCGAGAACCTTAAACAAAGTCCACGAATTTTCGCCTTTTATTCTGGTCCATTGGCGCATTGTTCTGGTCGGCTTAATTTCGCTCATGTCATATCTTTTTGATTATCAAATATTTAAACAGCACAAAGCCCATCTGGGGAGACGGGCTTTATCAAATGAAACAGAAAGTTATAAAAAAAGTTACGAAACGGCTTTATATCTGTAATATTCTTTTTCAATATATTGGTGCATTTCATCTAAACTATCAAATTTGTCGAATATTTCCTTAAATTTGGCAAGGCCCGATGACTTTGCTGGAATTACATAATCGAGTACATCTTCTTCTGTGATACTGTCACCACTCAAGATGATTAGGCGCTCCACTACATTCCGCAGTTCACGTATATTCCCTGTCCATGGATATTTCTGCAAAGCTTTGATGGCATCAGGTGTTACTTTCTTGGGTGGCACTTTGTATTCTGCACAAATATTCTCTACAAAATGCTCTACCAACAACGGAATATCTTCAAGGCGGTCAGTAAGGGATGGCACATCTACAATAATGACTGCCAGCCTGTGATAAAGGTCTTCACGAAATCTGCCGCGGACTATCTCTTCACGAAGATCTTTATTGGTAGCCGCTACCACACGTACATCTACATGTATAGATTTGTCCCCTCCCACTCTGGTTATCTGGTTTTCTTGCAGTGCCCGCAGTACTTTGGCTTGTGCCGACAAACTCATGTCACCTACTTCGTCAAGAAAAAGTGTCCCACCGTTGGCAAGTTCAAATTTACCGACTCTGAGTTTGATGGCTGATGTAAACGAACCCTTTTCATGCCCAAACAATTCGCTCTCTATCAGTTCGCTCGGTATGGCCGCACAATTGACTTCAATAATCGGGTTGTCGGTGCGTTGGCTTTTTTCATGAATCCATCTCGCTACCAATTCTTTGCCTGTACCATTGGGGCCGGTAACGAGTACTCTGGCATCCGTAGGCGCTATTCTGTCTATAGTGGTCTGAATTTTCTTTATAGCCTTTGACTCGCCAATGATTTCCTGCACACCCGATCTTTGAACCTTTCTTCTGAGCGTTTTTGTCTCCGACATAAGCGTTGATCTGTCAAGTGCATTGCGGATGGTGATAAGCAGACGGTTGAGATCAGGCGGTTTTGAAATAAAATCAAATGCCCCACGCTTTACACTTTCTACTGCAGTGTCTATGGTAGCATGACCGGATATCATTATCACCGGTATATCTTGTGCCAATTCTTTGATACGGTCGAGTGCGTCCATACCATCTAACTTTGGCATTTTAATATCGAGAATGATGACGTCGTATTTATCCTGTTTTAACTTTACCAGGCAATCATAACCGTCAGCGGCTTCATCGACAATATATTTTTCGAACTCCAATATCTCCTTCAGGGTTCTTCTTATACTCTGCTCATCATCTACTATTAATATCTTAGCCATTATTGAAGCTTGTATTTGAAAATTAATAAATTAAACATTTTACTAATACGTTATTTCGTCATGTGAGTTTCAAAAAACTCTAGCATCAGTTTTATTTAATGTTAAAATTAATGCGTTACATATTGGTTATTAATATTTTACAAATTTATTAAAATAAAATAATAAAATCAAGTAATGTAATGAAAATGATTGTTGTCCTCAACTACAGAATGTGCATAGGAAGCAACTTATATTATACAGGGCAACATTCTTGGCAAAACATTAATATTTTTCTGACTACATTATCATAAGACAATCAGTAAATTGTGACGAAACTCCAGAAATTGAATATTTTGGATACTTACAGAGAGTATAAAATTTTTTATGAAATTTTTTACTCCATCATCTTACAGGCAGCGAGGTAAGCCATAGCAGCCATGCCGGTTTCGAGTGCTGATTCATCTGCATCAAAAGACGATGTATGCACCGGTGATGTGATTTTTTTCAGACGATTACCCGTACCCAGCCTAAAAAACAATGAAGGTATTTGCTGTGAATAATAGGCAAAGTCTTCTGATGTCATCCTGGCCGGTACATCCAACACATGATTTTTGTCTAATAATTCCATTAGCTTTTGTTGGCCATAAGCATACAAACGGTCATCATTTATCAGGCACGGATAGCCTTTTCTTATATCCACATCTGCTTTACCACCTGAGGCTTCAGCTGTGTTTTGTATATATGTGCGCATGATTTGATGTGCTTCACGGCGCCAGTTCTCGTCCATGGTACGGAAGGTTCCTTCGATCTTTACTTCATCGGGAATGACGTTAGTGGCACCGCCTATCGAATTGATCTTGCCAAAACTGAGTACTGTAGGAATCATCGGGTTAGCATGCCGGCTCACCACTTTTTGGATGCCTGAAAGTACATCAGCTGCTATGAGTATTGGGTCAATAGCGAGATGTGGCATGGCAGCGTGTCCGCCTATACCTTGTATGGTTATGTATATTTCATCTGATGAAGCCATACTTTTGCCGGGGCAAATGCCTACATTACTGGCTTCCATTTGGGGCAATACATGTAATCCGAATATTGCTTCCGGCTTATAATTATCTATGAGACCTTCGCCAATCATTAGACTTGCTCCGCCTGGCAGCTTTTCTTCTCCGGGTTGAAAAATACCGATAGTACGGTTTTTCCATTTTACTTCAAGGCTATTGAGAATAATGAGTGCGCCAATGAGGCAGCTCGTATGTACATCGTGGCCACACGCATGCATAACACCCGCATTGACCGACTTATAAGGCACATCATTTGTTTCTTGTATAGGTAATGCGTCTATATCTGCCCTCAGTGCAATGGTTTGTACATAATTTTCGGTATTACCTACCTCCGCCACTATTCCGGTACGCACCCACTGTTCTGTAAATTTTATCTGCTGACCGGTAAGTATATTCCGGATGTATTCTGAAGTCTTGAATTCTTCAAATGAGAGTTCGGGATGAGCATGTAGGTGCCTCCTGATTTTAATAATATCAGGTAGCAATCCGGCTGCCTTTTCTCTGATAAGTTCCTTCAGGTGAAGTTCATTGGCCATAGTATTAATTTGTTTGCCGGTTAAGTTTGTTGAAGCCTTTGAATATTATCTGCAGATACCTGAATATGTCGATATCTTTAGCATACATAAAATTAAGGCTTTGTATGAGTTTTTTATCATCCGCGCTTGCATTCAATTCATCAAGCGGTGTAAGAATGCCATTTTTTTGATTAGGAAGGTCGGTTGCATCTTCGGGATTGGCATAACCTACAAAAGACAATTTCCCGGTGAGTACCTTTAGTAAATTGCTTCTAAGCTTTCCGGAATCTTTATAAAACATCAATAAAACAGGACTGAGTAAGAGTAAGATTGCTGAAAGCACAAAATCCAGGATTCGTTTTTGAACCTGAAAAGGTTTTTGGTTAATCTTGAGCGATATTTCAAAAGTATATAGCTCGCCAAGAGATTCTTTCGAATGACTGCCAATGACAAAACTGCCTTCAGTAGGCAATATTTTATAAGTAACTGATGGCCCTATTGCCGACATCCAGTTCATCATGTCGGTGGTGTGTATATCCTTTGCACAAAAGATGATTTCATTGATCCGGTACATGGTTGCTATCAGTGGCAGATTAGTTATTTCGCCAAGACAGTCGTTATCATCGATGGTTTTTACAGGGGCCACATAGCCAACAAATGATTTTTGTTGCAAACCATTGCTCATCAACTTTTTCAACCTATTGCTTTCTTCCTGATTACCGACAACAAGTATGCTTGCATGAACGGGAAAGTGTACTGCAAAGCGTTTCAACCTAAGACTTACAGCCAAGACACGGTAAATACTCAACAATGCAACTCCCACCAAAAGTGCCAGAATAATGACAGCACGTGAATTGCGGTATTCGAGGTCAAGAAATCCGTAAATTGCAGCTATAACCACTGTACCAAGTGCCAGGCCTCTGAACAATCTGAAATATCCGTCCGGGCGTTCATAGCCTTTATTGAAATATATAGCAATAACCCAGATGGAAACATATATTGGCACATTGATGTATGTAAAATGATGCGGAAAATAATCAGGGTTATCATACCGGTAAACAGACCAGAACTCCTTACAAACCATGAGGCTGACAAATAACAGGAAGGAATCCATTATCAGGTATCGGTATTTGGAAACAAAGCCTGATAACAAGGCTAAAAAACCTCTCAGAAAGACAGCCATCCTGATAAATGCAATATAAACACTTGCCGAACTGCCTTTAAAGTGTTTGTTGGCAAAGATAATCATTGCCTGATAGAATGTTTTGATGTAGTTAAGGGTGCCCTTTTTGGTGCTTTCACCTTTATAGTGAATAATTGTAGTGTCGGCCAGATAATAATTTTTGTATCCCGCTTTCAAAATCCGGTACGAAAGGTCGATGTCTTCACCATACATAAAGAAATCTTCGTCCAGTAGGCCTGCTTTATCCAGTGCATCCCGTCTGATAAACATAAATGCACCTGAGAGTATTTCAATATAATGATTGTCGCCCGGATTGAGATCACCGTGGTAATATTTATTAAAATAACCTGATTTTGGAAACAGCCTGTATAAACCAGTAGTTTTGAAGAAAGCGGTCATGGGAGACGGAAATCCGCGTTTTGATTCTGGTAGATAATTGCCGCCGCCGTCTATCATCCTCACACCGATGGCACCAATCTCCTGGTCTTCATCCATTTTTTGAATACATTTCAAGAAGGTATCTTCTCCAACAACAGTATCCGGATTGAGCAACAGAACATATTCACCCTTTGATTGCAGGATGGCCTGATTATTGGCTCTTGAAAATCCCGTATTGGTAGTATTGATTATAATTTTTACCTCGGGGAATTTACTTTCCAGCATCTCAACCGAGCCATCAACCGAATTATTATCTACCACCCATACTTCGTGGTCAATACCTGAAGCAGCTTTTCGGACAGACAAGAGTGCTTGTTCGAGAAAATAACGGACATTATAATTGACAATAATGACAGAAAGCTTCATAGATTTTAATCAGGGATGGTATAAGGAACTCTTGCCAGAATTGAACGCCCGAGAGTGAGTTCATCGGTATATTCAAGTTCGCCACCGAATGAAACACCTCTTGATAACAGTGTAATTTTCACCTCCGTATCTTTCAACAACCGTGAGAGATAAAAAATCGTGGTATCTCCATCTATTGTCGGATTCAGAGCCATGATTATTTCCTGTATGTCTTCACTTGAAATTCTTTCCTTAATGCTGTGTAAATTCAAGTCTTCGGGCCCGATACCTTCAAGTGGCGAAATGAGTCCTCCCAACACGTGGTATCTGCCGTTGTACTGCTGTGTGTCTTCAATGGCAATTACATCGCGGATACTTTCAACGATACACAGTACACTATTCTTGCGCGATGGGCTGGAGCATATAGAGCAGGTATCTTCGTCCGAGATATTGTTGCATTTTTTACACCTCCGGATGTTGGTACGCATATTTAGCAAAGCTTCTGATATGCGCTGTGTATAAAATTTATCCTGATTGAGCAAATGCATAGCAAGGCGGAGTGCTGTTTTCTTACCGATACCGGGCAGACTGGTAAAAGCATCAACAGCATCACTGAGTAACTTGGAAGAATTAGGATTCATAATGCGCAAAATTACAAATAAGGTATCAAAATCAGGTTAACCGGCTGTGCAATTAAAAGTTTATTTTAAAATATAGGCTGTAATTTTAAAATTAGGAGAATATTCCGCATTTTTGCTAAAAGAAATAAGAACGAATATGGCTGAAGTAATAAGAATGCCCCGGATGAGCGATACAATGGAAGAAGGTGTAATCGTTTCATGGCAAAAAAAGGTTGGTGATACGGTAGAACCAGGCACTGTATTGGCTGAAGTAGAAACCGACAAAGCCGTCATGGAGCTTGAGAGCTTTAATGAGGGAGTTTTGCTGCACATTGTTGTAGAAAGTGGGCCGGTGAAGGTCAATGGAGTACTGGCTGTTGTAGGACAAGCCGGTGAAGATTATAAGCCCGCTTTGGATGCTGCCGGTGCTGGTTCATCCGTTCCTGCAACGAAAGAAGTTGCAGCAGCGCCATCCGAATCACCAGCTGTAACAGCTACCCCGACTACTGTACCTGTCGCAACTGAAGATACAGGGCGTATAAAGGCATCACCTCTGGCCAAGAGTATGGCCTCACAAGCAGGTGTTGATCTTAAAGCTGTGAAAGGTTCAGGTGATTTTGGGCGAATCATAAAAAAAGATGTTGAAGAATTTATACAAAGCGGAAGTAAGACTACATCAGCTCCTGTTGCAGTTTCGGCACCCGCATACATTGCAGTAGCTTCGGGTCAAGACGTAGATATTCCGTTGTCACAAATGCGAAAAACCATTGCACGAAGGCTTAGTGAGAGTATGTTTACAGCACCTCACTTCTATCTTTCAATGGATATAAACATGGACCGTGCTGTGGAAGTGCGTAAGCTCATCAATGAGTCGGAAGGAAAGAAAATATCATTCAATGATTTGGTCGTGAAGGCTGTAGCTATGGCCCTAAGGCATCATCCTGTAATCAACTCAAGCTGGCTGGGCGATAAAATACGCCAGAATGGCAATATCAATATAGGTGTTGCTGTAGCTGTTGATGAAGGACTATTGGTTCCTGTGACACGAAATACAGATATGATGTCACTGAGCCAGATTAGTGATACGGTCAAACAATTGGCCGGAAAGGCAAAAGAAAGAAAACTCCAGCCGGACGAAATGCAAGGGAATACATTTACTGTGTCAAACCTTGGTATGTTCGATATCGAATCGTTCACAGCTATCATCAACCCACCAGATTCTTGTATCATGGCCGTTGGCTCTATCGTACAAAAACCAATAGTCAAAAACGGGCAAATAGTAGTGGGCAACATGATGAAGGTAATGCTCAGCTGCGACCACCGTGTTGTAGATGGTGCTTCCGGTGCCAGATTTTTACAAACATTTAAAAATTACCTCGAAGAGCCTGTGCGAATGCTCGCCTGATACCGAATATGCAAAAGACTAAAACACTGGTGATGGGAGCATCTCCCAATCCGGACAGGTACAGTAATGCTGCTGTAAGAGAATTGACCAAAAATCATCACCCGGTGGTGGCTTTTGGTCGCAGAACAGGAAAAGTAGCCGGCATACCAATCGAAACAGAATTAGTGCATTATGAAGATATCGATACGGTGACGCTTTATCTTAATCCGGCCAATCAGCGACCGTTTTATGAGTACATACTGTCACTAGAACCACGAAGAGTAATATTTAATCCCGGAACAGAAAATCCTGAATTCATTAGTCTGCTTCGTGAGTACAATATATATCCGGAGATTGCTTGTACACTGGTATTGCTTTCACTGAGCAGCTATTGATCCGGAATGGCATCCTTCACCAAAGACAAATTTTTCTGAAGTGTAACCAGTCAAATTTGCATAAAAGAATTATGCGGCAGCTATGATAAAAAAAATACTTCAGAATTACGGGATAGATGCGCTCAATGAGATGCAGGAGGCTATGCTAAAGGCTACAAAAGACCATCGCGAGGTACTCCTTCTGGCTCCTACAGGCTCGGGCAAAACGCTTGGTTTTCTTCTGCCTGCCTATATGGGACTTAAGCAGAGTATAAAGGGCGTCCAGGTGCTGATAGTTGTACCATCCAGAGAACTTGCCTCTCAGATAGAACAGGTATTCAAACAAATGGGCACAGGTTTTAAGGTCAATGCATTTTTTGGCGGGCACTCTAGTCGTACTGAGAAAAACAGTCTAATTGATCCACCGGCTGTTCTTATCGGCACTCCGGGAAGGTTGTCTTATCATTTCAGAACAGAACACATCGACCCCACTACCATCCATACAGTTGTACTGGATGAATTTGACAAATCACTTGAATTCGGGTTCAGTCGTGAGATGAGTACCATTATGAAACACGTCAGGTATGTAAAAAATAAAGTACTTACTTCTGCCACCGGAATGGAGGAATTCCCCGATTTCCTGAAAATGCGTAAACCTTATGAACTCAATTATCTCGATGAAGAAGAGATGAAACCATCAGGTCTCAGCTTTTATAAAGTCGATATCATTCATAATGACAAAACTGAGACTCTCTTTAACTTACTTTGTGAATTTGCCGGACAGCCTACACTTATCTTCTTCAATCACCGTGATGCAATAGGTAAAACGAGCGAACTCCTTACGCAAAAAGGCATCAGGCATGGTGTTTTTCAGGGTGGTATGGAACAGGAAGACCGCGAAGAAGCGCTCATCAAATTTCGCAATGGCAGTCACAACGTCTTGCTCTGTACCGATCTGGCATCGCGAGGGCTCGATATTCCGGAAATACAAAATATCATTCATTTTCAAATACCGCATACGGTTCAAGCATTCACCCACCGCAATGGCCGTACTGCCAGAATGAAAGCTGAAGGTAAAGCATTCTTTCTGGTAAAATCTACAGACCGTAGCCCTGATTATCTCGAAGAAGAACCTGAAAAATTTGCACTCGAAGCAAGCCCTAAACTACCGCCGGCTTCTGAATGGATTACATTGCGTTTTCCTTATGGCCGCAAGGAAAAAATCAATAAAACTGATATTGCCGGACTGCTTTACCAAAAAGGCAAGCTCAGCCATGATGAACTCGGTCTGATAGAGGTGACCGACCACAGAGCCTATGCAACTGTTAAATCGAGCAAAGTATCAGCCACCATCAAACTCATCAAGGAAGAACGCATCAAGAACAAACTCGTGAAGGTTGAGATTGTGTAACAATGGGAATAAGTTGGTTTTCAAGTAAAATATTTTCAAAAAATATCACACTAATAAGCTAAGCCCTACCCGATAACTGCTTACGTACCTGACTCAGAAACTCAGGTGTGATACCAAGGTAAGAAGCAATGTGGTATTGTGGAATGCGCTGTTCAAACTCAGGATATTTTTTTTGAAATATAAGATAATTTTCCTTTGCCGTTAGGGTAAGATTATTGATAATCCTGTTTTGTGATGAAATGAGGGCATTCTGGAACAGAATTCTAAAAAACCGCTCCATCTTTGGAATTTTGTTAAATAAGATGTCAAGATTTTGTTTTTCTAGAATAAGAATTTCGCTGTCTTCAAGCGCTTCAATGTTGCATTTTGAATTTTCTGAGACGAAATAACTGGCGAGGTCACCCATCCACCAGTTTTCAATTGAAAACATCAGATTGACGTCACGGCCTTCATTGTCTGTATAATATGTACGAAAACAACCTTTAATGACATAGGCTTGGTACCTACAAATTTCACCTTCTACGAGAAAAAACTGTTTTCGTTTGATCTTTCTAAAGAACATTACAGAAACGAGTATTTCCTCCTCTTCAGTAGTCAAATCTATATAAGTGTGCATATATCGCAGAAAGGATTCGAACATTGCAGTGTTTAATTTTAGAAAAATCACATTCCATACCCGAGCAGTTTTGCTCTGGTACAATTGCTGCTAAAAATACATCTTTTGCGCAATCTTTACAAAACAAACCTAAAATATATCCTGATATTTAATCAGATAGTTGGAAATCTTTAATGAACAGTAGTCTGGATTTCGATTTCGCCACTCAGTATCTTATGTACCGGACAACTGTTGGCTATTTTGAGCAAACGTTCTTTTTGGGTTTCGTCAATATTTCCGGTAAAATTAATTTTTCGGGTAAAATTTGTTTTTAACTCATCTTTTATCCAATCTACATGTACTTCTGTCTCGATTGCTGCAATATCCCACTCTTTGCGGTCAGCATACATACGCAAGGTAATACTGGTACAAGCACCGAGTGCTGCTGCCAATAATTCTTTCGGATTGAAACCAAGGTCATGACCACCAAGTTCCGTAGGTTCGTCTGCGATAATCTCGTGTCCGCGCGTGTGAATGATCGTTCTGTATGTGTCACGGCCAATATTTAGATGAACAGCTGACATATTATTGCAAATGGATTTTTAATATTGACAGATTGTAGAAAACAATAAGATTTGAAAAATCTATGCGGAGAGTGAGAGATTCGAACTCTCGGTACACTTTTGGCGTACACACACTTTCCAGGCGTGCTCCTTAAACCACTCGGACAACTCTCCGTAAGCTTTAAAATTTCAAGTTGCAAAAATACGAGATAAATTGACAAAACAAAAAGTATTCTATAATTGATTCTTTCAAATTTAGATGTTGTTATAGTCTAAAAATATGAACTGCCTTCTCATAAAAATGGCAGAACAACTTTATTTCTGTTAACTCTTCGAAAAAATACTTTTCAACCAAGTCAAGACTTAAAGCTATTCTGCCCAAAACAGAACAAATGTTTATTTAACCATTTTATCTCAATAGGTTAATATCTCCTTTATATACTTTCTTTTTGCCATTGATGTATTCTACTTCCAACCACCATACAAACACTGACGGATCAAGTTTCTTACCTCTGTGCAATCCGTTCCAGCCATGATTTGGGTCGTTAGGTAGGAAGTCAGATGATTCGTACATTGATTCTCCCCACCTATTGAATATCTGGAATTTGGTAATTTTTTTAATTCCACTCGGCCGACCAAAGACCATTGCCAGGTCGTTATTTCCATTCAGGTCATAAGGTGAAAATGCATTCGGTACATATATTTCCGGATCGGCTATTACTACCAGAACTCTGGCCTGACCGGTACATCCGCTAATATCTGTCACGCGCACTATATACTCTGTTGTTTGAAGCACATTCACCTTTGTCACAAGTGAATCTGGTCTTTCAAGCCCATCTTTTGAGAACCATTCCACCTTGGCAATCAGGTTTTTCGGAATATTAACCTGGGCTTTAAGTGTATATGATTCGCCAAGATAAAGCTCCACTTTTGGCTCTACCAGTACCTGTATGTCTGTTTTAGCCGGTATTTCGAAACTACGTGCAATAATGCACTCGTATCCATCTTTGACCAACAAGTTGTATAGCCCGGGATTCAATTTATTGAACACTGCATTTCCGGTATAGCTTTGGCCACCGTTGATAGAATACTTGTAAGGAGGCAAACCGCCCTTTACGTTTACAATCTGTGCGGTACCATATTCACCAAAGCAGCTTGGTATTTTCAAGGTGAATGTTACGTCTTCAAGAGCATTGCTTGTTACTTCAATATTATCTGTAGCAGTACAGCCATTGCTATTATCCGTTATCAGCAATGAATAAATGCCGGCTTTCTGAATAAGCGGAGTAGCTGTATTCTCACCACTTACAATATTACCGTTGGTAGTTGTCCAGTTATAGGTAAGTGTACCTTTGCCACTTGATGCAGTACCATCCAGTGCTTCCGGAACATCAAAACAACCGGCTTCGAAGTCAGGACCTGCGACAGCCTTTGGTTTTACTTTATCTTCTTTGACTGTTACGTTCTTATTAGTTACACAACCATTTGCGACATTTGTAATGGTAAACAAATAAACACCGGCTTTGTCCACCTCAGGAGTAGAACTGTTAGCACCTGCTACGATGTTACCAGTAGTAGTTGACCACTGGTAGGTAAACTCTGGTCCGGTAGAAGACCCCAAACCGTTTATTAAAACTGACAATTTTACACAGGTAATCACCTCCGGATCAACGACTACTGCTACAGGAAAATCTTCACTTAGTGAAATTTTTACATCATCTGATGAAGAACAGCCGTTTTTGCTGCTTGTAACTGTCAAGGTATATGTACCTGCCTGGTCTATTGTCGGATTGAGTGTATTGGCACCTGAAATAATGTTACCATCCAGTGTTGTCCATAGGTAAGTGAACTCAGGGCCTACACTTGAACCGGAGCCATCAAGCAATTGGGTTGTCTGTTGGCAATTGAGTATCAGGTCTGTTCCGGCTTTGGCTACAGGCTTTTCTTTATCTTCATTAACTACTACTGTTGCTGTCTGAGTACATCCGTTGGTGCTGTTGGTTACAGTAACGGTGTAGGAACCAATTGATGTAGCATTGACAGTAAAACCATTGTTGGTGCCCTGAATACTACCTGATACTGTTGACCAGTCATAACTGAAGGTACTACCGGTGCTTGAACCAGTTGCACTCACAGGCACCACACTTACTGCACATGTCAACAACTCTGGCGAGGCAGCTGCGGCTATAGGTTTCACAATATCCTGATTAACCAGAACCGAATCAAGATTTGTACAACCATTGGTTTTATCCTTAACTAATATATAATACCAGCCCGGTTGATTGACTGTAGGTGTCAGCCCTGTTTTACCGGTAACAATAAACCCATTTTTAGTAGTCCAGTCATATATAAAATCAGCTCCTGTACTACTCCCGTTGCCGTTGAGTGTCAAATCGGTTTCCTTACAAGTAAGCAAAACGGTATTGCCGGCATCCGCCAATGGCTTATCAATATCTTGTTTGACATCAACAGTAAACGAATTATCACATCCGTTGGTAGTGTTGATAAGTTTGAGTGTGTACTTACCGGGTGCATTGATGTCTATGGCGTAATTTCCTGACGGATTGCTAACGATATTTCCACCGGCAGTCGTCCAACTCACCTGATAATTGCTTCCCTGACTTGATGCAGAACCATCCAATGTCAATTGGGTGAGGTCACATGTAAGTATGACCGGTGGGTTGACAAAAACATTTGGCTTTGCAAGATCAGGATCCACGATTACGGTTTTAGAATTGGAGCATCCATTATTGCCGTTGGTAATGGTAAGGGTATAGGCACCCGGAGCATCAACGATAGCTTTAAGAGAATTTGCTCCCGAAACAATATTGCCATTGGCTGTAGTCCACTGGGCAGTGAATCCATTTGGCATTGGTGTTGCACTTGCATCAAGGGTAAGCTGTAAGACAGAGCAAGGCAATAGTAAATCTGGTCCGGTGACTACAACCGGCTTAACTGTATCGGCACTTACCGAAGATGTTGCATAGGTTTCACATCCGGCAGCATCTGTGACCGTTACGGCATAATCTCCGAAAGTAAGACCTGAAATATCCTTTGTGGTCGCTTGGTTATTCCACAAATAGGTATATGGACCTTGACCACCAGTGACATTAAGTTGGATTTGGCCTGCATTAAGATCCTTACAATTGACATTTTTGGTTGTCTGTGCAGTTACCTTAGGTGCATCATTGGCTGTTATTAGATACGTATAAATACCATAACAACCATTGGCATCGGTCACAGTAACTATATAAATACCGGATTTTAAGTTTGACTGGTCTTCGTCAGGTGGCAATCCGTTGTCCCAGTTGAAATCGTAAGGAAGTGTGCCTCCTGTGACAGTCAGGTCAATGCCACCACCAAAAGGATTTTTACAGTCTTTAACATTCTGTATTACTGCTGTTACTTTTAACTCCGGTGGCTGAACCACATTGATGGTTTGTACAGTTTTGCATCCGTTGGCATCGGTGACGGTAACTTTATAACTTCCGGCAGCCAGCAGATCTATGTAATCAAAACCTTCAACACCATTCGACCATTTGATATAATAATTTTCTTCACCACCATAAGGATCGACTGTTATTTTACCATCTTGTACTCCAAAGCATGAAGGGTTTTCGATGTCAACAAACATTTCAACCTTTACTTCATCTATCTGGCCTTCTCCCATTCCTACACCTTCACATCCAAAATCTCCATAAACTTGTTCGATGGTGTAAAAACCTGCTTCAGAGCCCTTCAAAATATAAGGATTCTGTGTAATATTACTGATTGGAGGCTGAGGTACACCATTAATCGCATAAATAATCGTCCACGGACCCGGTCCGGTAAATTTGACAGTAAGATTCACTGTTCCAGCTTGCTGGTAACACACGGTTCCATAACCTTCAATGGTAGCTTCTGGTGAAGGAATAACTATAACTTTTACATCTTTCTGTGCCGAATTGCCGCATTCATCCGTAACTGTAACGGTATAGGTCTGAGAAGTGCTCGTACCTACAAAAATACTTGGATCAGTTGCACCATTATTCCAAAGATAAGTATAGTCGCCTACTCCACCAGTAGCAGTGACACTTATGTCAGCACCCCCCTCTTCTTCGCAGATGGTTACATCATTGGCAGTCAATACAAGTGGTGGTGAATCTTTGATCAATATCTCAATAAATGGGGATTCGCAAGAGCAAGGGGTTGACAATTTAAGCTTGATAGATTCTGTACCTTCGGTAATCGCATCCTTGAATACCGTGATCGGCAATTCGACACAATCTTCACCTGCCGGAATGACAATAGGGCTTGAAAAAGGTGCATAATCAACACCTGGGGTAGCAGTAGAAGTCGGCTCTATTGTAAATGACAGTACAAGGTCTTGATCATTTCCATTACTACTTGTTCTGCAGAATTCAACATAGCCATCTGCACAACCTTCATATACAACATTCGTACCAGAACTCGGTACAATTACAGTACCACTCGCATTACCACCGGCACTAAACGAGTTGGCTTCAAGGAATACGCCTGAGTCATAAACACCGTCACCAACATCGCCCACTGCGAATTTGATATGGTAAGTGCTACAAGGTATAACCACCTGCTCGGCCGTAAATACAGTTGTAAAACCATCGTATTCCACATCGGGGCTGCCTACCGGATTATTCACAAAGAAACCTGAATAAGCCAAGGAGCCATTGGGCGGAGTACAATTGGCCATACTTCCATTAGAACCAACTACCCCTAGGTTTACATTGTTAATCTTTACCGGTGTATTTGTACCCGGTATAAGAGCAATATTCTTGTTGCCACCAATACCTGCCCCACTGATAAAGAAACCAAACACATCATTAAAACTAGAACAAGTATATTCGTTGTATTCATCAGAACCAAACACATAATTAAACTTTACCAGGTTAACGGTAGGCTTAAAGTCAAACTGAATACCTCCGGCGTCAAAGACTGATCCGTTGGCAAGTGTATTAAGGTCTCCATCACCGCCTCCACCAACACTGGACCCCGAGCTTTCACCTACATTTGGCCCACTCGCCGTTACTGCCTGGCCGCTTGCTATGATGACACCGGTTTCTATCTGGATGGAGGATCCTCCACCTGAAAATTCACCCAATTGGACGGCCTTACCTATGGTGCTCACATTCGACACTTCGAAACAACCACCACCAATGAAAATATCTGTAATCAGATAAGAGGCTGAGCCACCAGATGATACAGTAACTGACTCCGGTTTTGGCTTTGTGTTTTTAGTAACATCAATCAAACCTCCATCACGCATAAAACTTATATTCAATGCCAGCCTGGTTGCATAATCTGCCGGACAACCTGTGTTTACATAAAGTGTAGCAGTTGTAGATTTAGCCAAAAATCTTATTTCCTTACTGTTCAAGACTGTATCAAGAGAGCCACATACCAAACGATATTGAGGATTGCACGGACTATCGTGGTCGGCAATATTGAAGACGACAAGATACTGCTCTCCGACTTCCATTGTATTGACTTTTACAGTATTCTCTCCCGGAGGCATGAGTACCAACTGCCTCTTCTTTCCTTTTATCAACTCTATATTATGTTCTTTAGGAAAATCTTCAAGTTTTATTTGTGCCTGACCGGGAAATGCACATAGCATTACAGTCAGAAAAAAACTTACAAACACTAAATTTGTGTAGAGGTTTGCTTTCATTTTTGGTATAATTTAGACTTTATCAGCGTTAAAGTTAAAATAATGTATGCCATCGTCCAAATATTTTACAATTTATTTTACCGACACACATTGATACTTCACACCTTACATCTGATACCTTTGGTGTATGTTTCGTTGCCTGATGTTAATTATTTCTTAAAAAAAACTATATAATGAATATAGTTAACCGTGGAATGACTCACAATACCCATCGGTTTCACCGGCAAATAAAGCTTAAAAAATTAAAATTGCGCCTCAGTTCAAAAACTGCCATTGGAGGCCAATCCTGAATTTTGCCTCAGGTTGTGGATAAAATGGCACATAATATTGAATCCCTTTTTTAACCCAATTTGTAACATTCTCCATTTTTACAAAACCCTGAAAATTGGCAATTCCGATTCCAAGAAAAACATCTGTAAGCCATTGGTCAGGTAATTTTGTTTTGTCCTGAAGGTAAAATTGTCCGCTTGCCGGCATATAGTTATCGGCATAATAACTGCTCAAATACCGGAGGTCGATACCCGGCCTTATCTGAAGATAATTCTTAAATATTTTTCCATCAAAATAAAGGCTATGCGTAGTTATCCATTCCGGGAAGCGGATAACATCTTCTGACTTTGTCTGAAAATGAATTTTATTGTTGAAATGTATTTTCCAAAACTTCAAACGGTGTTCTGCACCAAATTGGTTAATTGTAAATGCTCCTGCCAACTGCTTTACAAGTGCCTGCTGATCAAAATATATGTAATTGTTGAGAACGAACTGTCTGGCATAAATATTGAGGTTGACAGGTTTTATCTCCAGATTGGCATAGATCGCCAATTCGGTGGTTTTTTCGGGTGACCCCTCCCATATTGGCAGTTTTGACAAATTGAAACCGTACATCATGGATGTTCCCGGATATTTTTGCAATATCAATTTGGCGGAAAGTGTTGCCCATTTTCCAATATCACCTGTTGCTTCGCCTGATAACCTGAAACTATTGAGTGCATCCAGCAAGCCATATTGGCCCTGAACCAGTAGCGAAAAAGGTCCGACTGACCCGGAAAGACTCCCGTGTAGCCAAAGTTCGTTCCAATTGTAAGCAGTACTGTCAAGTGTTATGTTGTAACGTTTGTAGCTGACACCCGGCTCTAGTACAAAGCTCCTTCTGTTTGACGCTATGCCTGTCTGTAAGCCGAAATAATTTTGAATACCCTTCACTTCAGAGAAATATCTTAATCCTTTAGGATATGTATAAAACGGACCATAAAAGTCAACATTAGGGTATGTATCTGAAAATTTGAATGTCTGCTTTACATATCTGGACTGGTGGACAAGATAGAACAGACCCGGTTTGCCCGGGTTGACCAGGCTGTACAATTGCTTATAACTCAGCTCATATTGTACATATCGGGTATCGGCATTGAGCAGCCTTACCGGTATTGCTTCTCGCCGCGAATATATTTCATTATCAAACAAAGTATCTGTAGCAATGCCGCCATTGTCCTGCTGGTTGTTGTAATTAGAGCCATACATAAGCCATGCTTTGTACCGGTTCTTCATGCCCTGATACCAAAGCCCCAATGTGAGACCTGTATGCTTGATTTTCTGTCGCTGGTAATACCCGAGATTCGCCATCCTTGAAAAATCGAGGTGTAGAGAAAGTGTTTTGCTCAATTCTCTGCCATAAGTACCACGGAAGATGCCATTACCCTGCCCGCCCATTTGTGTAAAAAGAACCTTAGTATAAGGCCTGTAACCCTTGTAGAATATAGCATTCGCAACATTCAGCCTATAAAGGTCGAAGGCATGAAAACCCATATCAAATGTTATATCCGGCACGGCATCATATACCAGAAATTTGTGTGAGCTGCCAATGTTCCCGAGATTGCCAAAATAAATGCCTTCCTGTCGGATGGGGTCCGGCTGCTGGATGCCATCTGGTATAGCATAAAGGTCAACAACACCTTCTGCCTGATCAGAGAAAGCACGAAACTGGTAAATCACCGAACTGTCAGATGTCAGAGCCCGGGCGTCTTTGTTTGGTGGAATACTATCCTGCCCCGCAAGGAGAATTACAGGAAAAATGAACAACACCATCAAAAGTACCCGCACCATATTTTATACTCCTGTATTAGCCTGTGGGTTCCAGTCAAGAATAGCCGGACTCATTCCCATGCTTGAAAAACCACCATCATGGAACAAGTTCTGCATAGTGACCATTCTGGTAAGATCGCTGAACATCGTAACACAATAATTGGCACAGTCTAGTGCAGATGCATTACCCAAAGGTGACATCTTATCGGCATATTGGAAGAATTCTGTAAATCCCTTCACTCCACTGCCTGCTGTTGTCATGGTAGGCGACTGGCTGAGGGTATTGACACGAACATGTTTCTTGACACCAAAGTGATAACCAAAACTCCTGGCAAATGATTCGAGCAAAGCTTTGGCTTCAGCCATCTCGCTGTAATCGGGGAATGTACGTTGGGCCGCAATGTAAGTCAGAGCCAGTATAGAGCCCCAGTCATTGAGTGCATCTTTCTTGTAAAGCACTTGCATCATTTTGTGAAATGAAATGGCTGACACATCGAGTGACTTCTGCATCCACTCGTAGTTGAGGTCGGTATAGTCCTTTTTCTTTCGGACGTTGAGCGACATTCCGATAGAATGAAGTACAAAATCAATTTTTTGTCCGCCAAAAGACTCAATCGACTTGTCAACCAACTGTTCGAGGTCAGCTAGTTCTGTTGCATCGGCCGGTATAACTTCCGCATTTAGTTTTTCTGCAAGTTTGTAAATTTCACCAAAACGCATGGCTACCGGTGCATTGGTAAGTGTGATGCGGGCACCTTCTTCTACTGCACGTTCGGCTACTTTCCAGGCTATTGACTGTTCGTCAAGTGCCCCGAATATTATTCCTGTTTTTCCTTTAAGCAGATTGTTTGACATATCAGTTTATTTTATGGTTGCGTAAAAATACATGTTTTGCTTCAATTCAGGAAATTTCCATTAATTCCCGTGCATTTTCAAGTGCTGCCTTTGTAGGCGGATCGGTGCTGAGCATGATGGCGATACTGGCAATTCTTTCATCAACAGACAGTTCGCGTACATAAGTCTTGGTTTGCGTACCAATATCGGTTTTATATACATGATAATGTTTGTTGGCTTTGGCCGCTATCTGTGGCGAATGCGTGATGACGATTACCTGGTGCTTGTCTGAAAGGGTCCGGAGGATGTTTCCTACTTTTAAAGATACTGCCCCACTTACACCCGAATCTATTTCATCAAAAACCATCGTAGGTAATGGAATGGAGCTTGCTACCAAAGATTGAATACTCAAAGCAAGCCTACTGAGTTCACCTCCACTTGCTACCGTTCTTATTTCTGCCGGCACTGATCCTTTATTGGCCGAAAACAGATAACTGATCTGTTCCAAGCCGTGTGGGCCAGGTTGTTCAGATTCGTAGAGATGTACCTTGAGTAGAGCATTTGGCATATTGAGTTGTTGCAGCATTTCATTTACTTTTGACTCTAGAACCAATGCAGCGCTCTTTCTTCCTTTACTTATTTCTGCTCCTGTTGACTTTAGGTGTGCCAAGAGCTCAACAATCTTTTTCTCTAGTTTTGCCAGCATCTCTCCTACATCTCCCTCTCCGTTCAGCTGCAGTTCGAGTTGGTTTCGCATTGACATGAGCTGATCGCTATTCTGGAGTTTGTGCTTTTTGAGGAGGCGATATATCTCATCCAGTTTTGTCTGGAAGATATTGGTTTTTTCCGGATCAAATTCTGTTTTGTCTGCTAGTTGCTCAAGCGATACCGCAATATCCTCTATCTCATATTGTACCTGCTCGAGTCTTTCTGATAAGCCTCCGATTCCATCATTGAATTTACTTACAGCTTGAAGTAGAAGATTCACATCGCGTAGCTGTTGAAATATACTGTTGTCAGATTCACTGAGGTGTTGGTAAGCAGCATTCAAATTTTTTTTAATCAATTCGGCATTTTCGAGGATAGCCAGTTCGCTCTCCATCATATTCTGTATGCCTTCTGTAAGATGGAGTGCCTCAAGTTCATCAAACAAAAACTGACGGTACTCTTGCTCAGCTTCCTGTTTGTCAGAAGCACTGCGCAATTCTTCCAAACTTTTTACTGCCTGCACATATTCCTTAAATTCTGTTTCGTATGTTTTGATTTTGTCTTTGTGGCGAGCAAGTGCATCTAGCGCATTTCGCTGAAAATTTTCGGTTTGTATGCTGAGTGTATCAAACTGTTCATGAATATCAATGAGCTGAGAAGACAGATGCTGAAGAGCTTTCAGATTGACAGGTGTATCATTAATAAAAGCCCTTGATTTACCGGAAGGCAGTATTTCTCTGCGAATGATGACGTGTTGGTCGAAATCGAGATCTTCTTCTTCAAAAAAACCATATAAATCATAGTCCGAAATATCAAATTCGGCTTCAATAACACATTTATCATCTTGGTTAAAAAACATTTTCGAATCGACCCGGCCACCGAGTATGAGGTTTAGTGCGCCTAACAGTATTGATTTACCGGCACCTGTTTCACCTGTAATGATGGTAAGCCCTCCTTCAAATGCGAGACTCACTTCATCTATGATGGCAAAATTCTTAATATTCAGACTTCTTATCATATTCAAAATGCAGAAGTGCAAAGGTATAACGAATATACATTAATTGTATAAAATTTCATCCTGTATGCAATAAGATGAGTATGGTCGAATAGACAATTTTGGTCACACAAACCTGTTATAAAACATTACCACACAGAAAAGACATAGAAAATAATTTACATTTTGAACTAAATCATTTACCTTAGATGAATTATTTTTGTCAATAAACCATCCATTCATCATGAGAATAGTATTTGTAGCAATTATTTCAGTCTTGTTCCTTAGTTCGTGTTTCAACAATATCAAAGAAGGTGAAGGTGATCCACAGAAATTTCAGCGGACAATTACAGATTTTACAAAAATAAAACTAAATATCCCTGCCGAGCTGTATGTTATACAAGGTGCAGAATTCTCGTGTACCATCGAAACACACCCTAACCTTGAAAATTATTTTAACACAGATGTCAAAGACCAGGAACTCACCATTTCATCAAAAGGAAATTTTACTTCACAAAAGCTGGACATCTATATAACCATGCCATTCATTGAGCAACTTTCTTTATCGAGTTCGGGCAACATTTACTGCAAAAACGAAATCTCAAATAAAGACCTGAACCTTAACATCGATGGTAGCGGCAACATCACTATGAATAAAATAGTGATCAGAAACTTAAAAGGCACTATCAATGGCTCAGGGAATATCAAACTTGTCAGTGGCAACGCAATGGATGCAGTGTACTCCATTAGTGGAAGCGGAGGTATTGAAGCCGACAACATTGACTGTAAATCGTTAAAAGCCGATATAAGTGGTAGTGGCAACATTACCTGCTATGTTGCTGAAGATCTTGATGTAAGCATCAGTGGCTCAGGTAGCCTCACATACAAAGGTCAGCCAAAAGTTAAAGAAAAAGTTACCGGCTCAGGCAAGGTTTCATCATTCTGAACGAATATTTACCCTGACAACCAAATTTGAATATATGAAAAAATTGACAAAAATCTTAAGCATCTTAATGTTCATTGTTAGCTCTAGCGTTTTTGGGCAAAGTTCTTTTAAACTCATTACCGTTGCTACCGGATATACACGTCCGTTAGACTTGACGCATGCTGGAGATGACAGACTGTTTATTGTATCACAAGCGGGTCTCATCAATATCATTGACGCTGCCGGCAATCAGCTACCAATACCATTTTTGGATATAAAAGACCGCGTAGTAGATACCGGCAACGAGCGAGGTTTGCTTGGTCTTGCTTTCCACCCGGACTACAAAAACAACGGATATTTTTATGTCAATTACGTAGGAAATGACGGCAATACAAGGATTGCAAGATATACTGTGACAACAGATCCGAATATAGCAGACCCCAACTCGGAAATGATCATGATGAATGTAACGCAGCCTTACCAAAACCACAATGGAGGTTGTATGAAATTCGGCCCTGATGGTTATCTCTACATCGGGTTGGGCGATGGTGGATCTGGTGGTGACCCTAAGGCAAATGCTCAGAACACATTGCAGTTGCTGGGTAAAATGTTGCGCATTGACGTAGATGGTGGCATACCTTACGGCATTCCTGCAGATAATCCGTTTTTTGGTAAAACAGATACATTACCGGAGATATGGGCACTCGGACTTCGCAACCCTTGGCGGTACAGTTTCGACAAACTCACTGGCGACCTCTGGATAGGCGATGTAGGCCAGGGCGATTTGGAAGAAATAGATGTAGAACCTGCAGGTACCAAAGGCGGCCTTAACTATGGATGGAGATGCTATGAAGGCAACAATGAATTTAACCTGAAAGATTGTGGACCAAAGAGTAGCTATGTTTTCCCGGTACATGAATATGACCACAGTGCAGGCAATTGCTCGCTAACGGGCGGATTCGTATATCGTGGCAGTGAATTTCCCGGTCTTTATGGCAAATACATTTACGCCGATTATTGCTCGGGTAATGTCTATGTATTATACAAAAACAACCAAGGCACCTACACCAACGTGCTAGTAGCCGGACTCGGCAATTACGATTTTTCAAGTTTTGGGGAGGACATCCATGGTGAATTGTACATTACCGGCCTATCTTCAGGCAAAATATTCAAACTCACACTCGATTGCCCGGTTGCAGGAACCGAATACAGCATCGTACGGCCTTGCCCGAATACTGCTGAAGGAGGAATCAAACTTGACCTCAACGGTGGCTACTCGTTCAACTGGAACACCGGCGACACAACCCAGAACCTTCAAAACCTTAGCCCTGGTATATATTCTGTAACTATTATCGATAACAGCAATTTTTGTGCAGAAGTTATTGATTCAATATTGGTTGAAGAATGGCTTACACCTAATCTCGGCCTGGTATGGAATGACACGCTCCTTACCATCAACGCCGGCACCGAAGCTGAAAACATTCAGTGGTTCTTCAACGGTGCACCGATACCGGGTGCAAATGATGTCAGCTACACACCTGCCAAGTCCGGAACATATTCCGCAAGTTTTAATTGGGTAGAAAGCGGCTGTGCTCATGTAAGCGACTCATTGCAAATCATCATCACATCCAATAAAAATATCAGCTCCCAAATGGTCAATTTCGTTTGGCCTAATCCGGCTAAAGATATGTTAAACATACATTTCAACCATAAACCGGATTTATTTCATTATAACATATTCACGACAACAGGCATACGCATACAGACTGGAGGTGGAAATGAAAACAACATGATAGATATTGGCTCACTCATCTCAGGTCTGTATTTCATAGAAATAAACACCGGACAAGAAAGACAAATTTTAAATTTTGTGAAGAAATAAAAAGAAATATCTATTTTTGTCGCGCATTTGCGCAATGGGTACTTAGCTCAGTTGGTTTAGAGCGCCGCCTTGACAGGGCGGAGGTCACAGGTTCGAATCCTGTAGTACCCACTCCCTAATCAGTTTCTGCACTTCATTATTATTGCCATTTGTTTTGTTAAATAATTGCCCATTTCGAGTTATTTTAGCTTAAATACTTTGTATTTTGCTGAGTATTTCAGATTTTTAAGACGGCAAACACTTCTGATATGCAACGGGCATTTAAAGTGATAGTTTTTTTCCTTATTTTCATCTGTATCAGTTGTAAATACCAATGTGTTTTTGCTTATACGTCACGCTCAACTAGTGACAAAAAACTTATGCTTGAACAAATACTTGCTAAAGCAGAGACACGGCTTGAGAACGGGATGTACGAGCAAAACATCACAGAACTATCTGCCTTATTAGATGAATGTATAAAAAACGGTGACGAATGGCGCACAATGCTCCACCCGATTTTTACCAAACTAGTAGCTTCTTATGGCAACAATGGCCAGCTCGAGGAAGTTAACTCAACACTTAAGAAGCAATTTGGCTGGGCAAAAAAATACGGAGGCAGCGCACTTGACCTCGGCAAACTTTTCCACAACTACGGTCAGGTCTGTCTGATGGAGAAAAATTTTTCGAAAGCCGTATATGCAATGAAAATCGCACTGATATTTAAAAAACGCAGTCTTCCCTTCGATCTGAAAACTACCATCATCACCTATCGCGAACTTGCATTCGCTTACTATAAATTCTATAATTATCCTTTGGCCGGTAAATATTTTGAAACGGCTCTTGCCCTCACAAAAAAATTACCTAAACAAGATGCCGAACTCGAAAGTTCAATCATCAACAAATACACCTCATTGTTGTTAGCAAACGGTGAGCTGGAGACGATCAAAAGCCTGCTTGAATATTCGAAAGGACTACCATATCCTAATAAATTTCAAGAAACCGATGCTTTGTTGTATGGCAACCTACAGATGATAGACCATGTTTATTTGCCTACAAATAATTTTCAGGCTGTGAAGGAAATTATTCAATCATCTAGAAAAATACTTGATTTATACCCGGATTTCAAACCAGCATACGCCAATCTGTTCACCATCAATGAAGCAATTGTAGCGTATGAAGAAAAGAACTATCCGGATGCGCTCAGACTGTTTCAGTCAATAATTGACCCTGACCGCGAAGATCTGTTGTACACCGAACTAGATTTTGCCATCGACAATTGCCTTTACATGATGTACGAATCTGCATTGCAAACAGGCAACATTCCAGCAGCAGAAAAATACCTGAATGCCTATAAAAAAATTCAGGAAATAGACCTTACAAAAAATCCATTTATCAAGCTCCAAAACGAGCTTCAGGATATTTATTTTCGCACAAGACAGAAGCCCGATGTAGAAAATAACAACCATACATTGCTATTGCTTGAAAAATTTCATATCGATATACACAGGCCTGTTGTACTCAAAGATCTGATACAAACCCCGAATCTGGAAGAAATTCTGACCGTAGTTACCAACATTCTAATGACGAATGTAAAGTCAGCCCAAAATATATCGACTGCCAATAATATAATCGACCTAACAAAAAGAAGACTTGAGTTTCGAAATCTTAAACAAAGTATCGGCCTGAGTGGAAGTATCACCATCAGTAGTTATAGCATTGAACACCAGCTCATAGCTCAGGCACTTGATATGTGTTCGTACTTATTCGACAAAACCAATGATGCCAAATATGCAAAGGACGCACTGCAGCTGATGGAACGCGACAAAAACAACCAGCTTTATCTCGCTGTTAAGCGCTCTTCCCTTACGGCCGGAAAAGATATTCCACAACATATCATCGATTTGGAGAATGAGGTAAGCATACAGGTGAGACAGTTTTTGGCTCAAAACACAGCCAGCACCAGCCATAACCATGACATCATCGAAATACAACAAAATTATCGAAGGCTCATTGATGGCATCATTAAAGATTACCCTGAATATTTCATCGAAAAATATAAAAACGATTTTTTCTCCGGTACAAATACATTTCTGAATAAAGCTTTAAAAGACTATTCGTTTTTAGAATATTTCACAACTGATACCACCATATTTGCAATCGCCGGTAATGCAGGTGGCACACTTCATTTTAGCTCCACAAAGCTCGAAAATCCAAATGGCTTTAGGGAAGTATTACGCGATTTTTCAATAATATGTGCCAACAAACCTACAGCTGACTCAAAAGAAGATATTGAAAAATTCTCAGCATTGTCGGAAACTATCAGCAATCTTATCTGGAAGCCTTCGGCAAAATATCTTTCAAAAAAATTGATAATAGTACCCGATAATACGCTCAGTAGTCTTCCGTTTGACATCATACTCAATAAACCGGCTGCCAAATCTGATAACTGGAAAACACTTCACTACATCATGAAGGAGTATCACCTAAGCCTGGCACCCTCCTTACAGTTCCTCCATCTGAAGTCACCGGAATCGCATAAAACGAAAAAAAGTTTTTTGGGCATCGCCTACAGTCCACCACAGCCAAACGAACTGCATATCTCTTCACTCAACTTTGCACAAAAGGAAGTAACCGAAATTGCAAAACAAACAAATGGAGAAACCCTCGAAAATGAACGCTCCACCGAAAGTAATATCACCAAGATGGCAGCAGAATATCATGTACTTCATCTGGCGTGCCATGCCAAAGCAGACTCATCAAATGGCAACGCATCATTCCTTGTGCTGAGTAGTGACACTGGCAATATTCCGAAAATAGTCTTTGCGAACAATTTTTATTCGTCGAGACTCAACAATGATCTGGTAGTACTTAGTGCTTGCGAGTCTGCCTTGGGTCAGGCTTATACAGGCGAAGGAATCGTTGGCCTAACAAGATCTTTTTTCTATACAGGTGCAAGGAGTGTACTCTCAACCTTGTGGCAGGTATCCGATTTTCAGGCCGGTGAAATCCTTGGCGAATTCTACAAAAACATTTCAGATGACAAGGACAAAGCTACTTCTCTTGCAGAAGCCAAACAATCTTATCTGAAAGAGTCAGGTATTAAGTTTTCGCACCCCTTTTATTGGGCTTCTTTCGTGGTTTCGGGTGACCCACAAGGCATTTCCCTTCAATCTGATGATAATACGCTGGCCATCTTGGGCGTTATTATCTTCGTATTCTTTGTTGGTTTGATTATTAACAGAAGATTATTTAAAAAATTCCATTAATCTCAGCAGACCCTATTTAATTCAAAATTGGCATGGTTCATGTTAATTATATATATCCATTATGTTTAATATGAAATTTTGTTCTTCAAGAATTCTTTCAGTAATCGTACTTTTAAATGTTTTTTTAAAAGTGCTGATAGCACAAGATGTAAGGCACGATTTGGTTGCATATCAGGGTTATCGTATTGAACTGACTTTTCCGGATGCCCAAAATGAAGGAAACGATATTAATACCACCATCATCAACTCTGGCAAATATCCGGTAACCCTCGGCATTAAAGGAGAGAAATATGCCAATCTGCAAGTATTGCTTGAAGACAATCCAGCATTTGTAACGAACCCGGAGTTGAAGAGAACACTCATCCGGTCTGCTCTTAGTAAAAATATTTCGCTGGCACCCGGCCAACAACAAAAGAACATCATCTTGTATTCGAAACCCGGTACGGAAGGAACATCACCTCCTGCAGAATACAAAAATCCTGAAAACCTCACCTTGGGCAAACCAGCAAAAAAGATAAAAAAAGAAAAAACACCAAAAGTTAAAAAAGAAAAACCTGCACAAAAGGAAAATCCGGTCAAGGAAGTAAAGGAAGATTTGACGGCTAATATCCTACCTGCAAGCAATACATTTGATACAGTCAATTGTGCTGATTTGGTCATCTCTGATGCCAGGATTATCAAGCAATCAAAGCATACCATCAAGCTCGAATGCATCATCACCAATAAGGGGATACAACCTGCACCACTCCATCATTACAAGAATACCAACAATGAAGACATCTCTCTGGCAGCCTATTTTTCAGCTAGCGGAAAAATGACAAGGGGGTCGGTCCTTGCAGGCGGGCATGTCATCAAAAACGGGCTTGACAAGACATCCGGTTATCTTACCCCGGGTGAGAGCCATACCGTAAAATTTGATATCAGCCTTGAAAACAGCTCTCGCTTTCTCAATTCGTTGATAATATCAATAGACTCAAGACAATTACTCTACGAATGTGCTGAAAACAACAACACTTTCGTCATTCGATTGCGAGATTGAACACCAAGTCTCCGAAATTAAAAAATTTTTCTTCCGGGTCTGTCTGTTAGAAATATGCTGGTCTTCGTACTTGAGCTGCATGTTTGGCCACACGTACTACCTGACAGGTATAACCATATTCATTGTCGTACCAGGCATAGATGATAACATTCTTACCATCAGCTGACACAATGGTAGAAGGCGCATCCAGCACACAGGCACTCGTCATACCTACAGCATCGGTTGACACATACTCCTCAGAGTCTGAGTACTGTATCTGCTCTACAAGCGGACCATGCAGTGAAGCGTCTTTCAATATCTGATTAAGTGCAGCCTTAGTAGTAGGTGTATTGAGCGAAAGGCTCATGATAGCAAGAGAGACATTCGGTGTTGGTACCCTTACTGCATTGCCGGTGAATTTTCCTTTTAGTTCAGGCATGACCGACTCTATGGCTTCTGCAGCTCCGGTACTTGTCAATACCATATTAAGAGGAGCCGAACGACCTCTTCTTGGTTTTTTATGAAAATTATCCAGCAAGTTTTGATCGCTGGTATAAGCGTGTACGGTTTCGATATGTCCTTTTTCAATACCCAACGATTCGTTCATTACTTTTAGAATTGGGCTAATGGCATTGGTAGTACAAGAAGCGGCGCAGAATATTTTGGTATTTTCAAGGTCAAGTGTTTCGTGATTGACGCCATAGACGATATTAGGCATAAGCTTACCCGGGGCTGTAAGCATAACGTGTTCTACACCTGGTCGCAGATGTGCCTTGAGTGCTTCTCCATCTCTCCATACGCCTGTATTGTCAATAACGAGAGCATCTTTCAGACCGTATTCGGTATAGTCGATATCAGCCGGATCTTTTGCATAGATGAGTAGTATCTTATTGCCATTGACTGTAAGCGATTTGCCATCTTCAGCTATGGTGATTGTTCCGCGGAAATCACCGTGTACCGAGTCGGTCATGAGCAAGGCGGCTCTTTTCTTTGCTTCGGAGTAATAATCCTTCATTTGTGGCCGTAGAACGATGGCTCTTAGGCGTAGTTGTTCGCCACGGCCAGTTTGTTCAATAAGTCTTCTTGCCAGTAAGCGTCCTATCCGACCGAAGCCATAGAGAATGACGTCTCTTGCATTAATTGAAAAATTATTGCTTGATGTGTATGGCAGCAGAGAATCGTTTACGAAATTTTCAAGGCTTAGGTTGTTACTGTTGTTTTTTAGCCAGTTAACCGCCATTTTACCAATATCCAGAATACAAGGATTAACTTCTTTGTGGTTGAGAATTGTTTTTGCTATAGAAAGCGTTGTATCAATGGTGATGGGCGCATTAACATAGTTGGCTGCATAGAGATGGTTATTGAGCACTTCACTTGGGCGGCAGTCATAAATACCACGTCTGAAAATCACAAGTTCAATAGAACGGTCGAAACGTAGTTCACCAACTATTTGTAACAATTCGAGTGCTTTCTTTTCATCTTCCCTCCAATATTGCAGAGAAGTTTCAGTCTCTTGGCGTATTTTGTTTTTTGTAGTTTCCATATATTGGTAAAATTTAATTTACTGCAAAGGTCGCAAATATTTCTGAACAGAATAAGAAAAGGCACATCTAAAATCTCAGATGTGCCTTTCTTTATAATAATTTGTATGTTTCTATGCTCCCAGGTAATGTTTGAGTAGCTTACTTCTTGATACCGAACGTAGTTTATTGATAGCCTTGTCTTTTATCTGGCGGACTCTTTCACGTGTCAGTCCAAATTTATCACCTATATCTTCTAGTGACATTGGGTGTTCGATGCCGATGCCGAAATACAATTTGATTACATCAGCTTGTCTGTCTGTCAGCGTACCTAATGATCGTTCGATTTCTCTTCTAAGGGATTCAAGGTATTCGAGGGCAGTATCTGTACCAGGTGATGTATTGTTTTCCAAAACATCGAGAAGCGAATTGTCTTCACCTTCAACAAAAGGTGCGTCCATTGACACGTGCCTTGCAGCTACACCCAGTGTTGTTTCTACTTCTTCTGTCGGTATTTCGAGCAATTCGGCTAGTTCTTCTGCAGATGGTTCTCGTTCGTGTGCTTGTTCGAGTTCGGAGAATGCTTTGTTGATTTTGTTAAGAGAGCCTACTTTGTTGAGTGGCAGTCTCACAATACGGCTTTGTTCGGCTAGGGCTTGTAAAATGGATTGACGAATCCACCAAACGGCATAAGAGATAAATTTGAATCCTCGTGTTTCGTCAAATCTTTGAGCTGCCTTTATCAGACCGAGGTTACCTTCATTTATGAGGTCACTAAGGGAAAGCCCCTGGTTTTGATATTGTTTAGCCACTGAAACCACGAATCTTAAGTTGGCCTTTGTCAATCGTTCGAGTGCAATCTGGTCTCCGTCTTTGATTTTTTTAGCGAGGTCCACTTCTTCTTCCGGAGTAAGCAAATCCACTTTGCCGATTTCCTGGAGGTATTTCTCTAGCGACTGGCTTTCGCGGTTAGTGATTGATTTTGTAATTTTCAGTTGTCTCATGCAATAGTTTTTTTATGCTTCACTAATGAATTCAGATCGGCACAATGGCCGTCTGGGAGATTTTTCTGATATATTGGGATTGGAACGATAATTTGCTGGTATATTATTTATACGGAAATATTGAAAAAAGTTGCCATTTGAAGATATTATTTTCACCTGCCTGCAAAATTAAAGCAAAATTCAATTGTTGTCAATAGTAGCCTTTGTATTTGAAAATTATACATAATTACATTCGTTAATATAATATTTCTGACTGGCTCAAAACCATTGTGTTATAGATTTATTAAAAAAAATTATTAAAAAAATAACTGAAATAAATTTTTATTTTTTGCCTGAGGTATTACATTGCGAACAAAACAGACTAAGATTTATTTATTTATATTAGCTAACAACCGCTATATCATGAAAAGAGTTCAACTTAAACTGGATTTTATTTTGAAAGCTTCACCCACGATTGTGTATAATTTTCTTACCACACCTGCTTGTTTGGTAAGGTGGTTTTGTGACCGTGTGGATATTGAAGGTGAAATCTATACTTTCGAATGGAATAAAAGCAGAGAATGGGCCGAGTTAATTGACGATATCGAAGAAGAATATCTCAGATTCCGATTTGACAGTGCCGAAAATGACGACGAATATCTTGAGTTCAGGATTACAACCTCACCTATCACAGACGAAACTATTCTTGAAATAAAGGATTGGTGTGATGAAAATGAACTTGCCGATCAGAAACTGTACTGGGAGAACCTGATTGTGAGAATGCAACGTGAGATGGGCGCATAATTTTTTCTATCATACTTGGATAACGTACTTTTTGACTGAACAAGCAAAAAAGAAAGTAGAAGAATAAAAAAAGCAATTGAATAAAAAAACTGCCGTCAACAAAGTGTCAGCGGCAGTTTTTTATTTAAATTTATTCACATTATACTAATAGCCGGCATCCCTACTACCTTCAAATTTTCCTGATCCGGCATTTGGTCCACTTGGTTTTGGCATTTCAACATCACCGGGTTTGGCTACTCTGAATTCTACCCTTCTGTTCATGTAATTAGCAGCTTGCGTATCGATGAGTGTATCTTCTTTGCCTGAATAGGTAAGTACAAATCTGTTCCTTGCAATACCATATTTGTTAACCAGATAATCAATGGCAGCTTTTGATCGGTTATATGACAACATTTTATTGTAGGATGCTCCAGCTGTCTTGTCTGTATGACCGGTCACCATCACCTTCAGAGATGTATTATTTCTCATTACTACTGCCACCTGACGGAGTTTTTCGGCCTCCGAATTTTTTATAGTATATTTGTCAAGGTCAAAATGAATAGCAGGCAGGAACCAGTCTGTAAGTGTACCACCCTTTGTGATATTGAATTCCTTAAGTTTGTCTTCGATGAGCTTATTGACCTCTTCCGGAGATACAGAATTTTTTGGTACCATCGCCCTACCATCAGCATCTACCTGATAGTTAGGTGCGGAATACGGTTCTTTGTCCTTGTAATCAGGTATCTTATCACCATCACTGTCTAGTGCCATGCCACGTACATCTACAGGTGCGCCTGCCGGTGTTTCCTTTTCCTGATCAAACATATCAAGAACTCCGTCTTTATCTGTATCGGTAAGATCAAGTTTTGGCCTTTCCTTTAGTTCGGCAATATCTTTCAGTACAAAATCAAGCGGATTGACCCACCAAAGTGGTTCAGACATCTTCTCTTTGTTGCCAATATTGAAATTTAGCCTGATATATGTTGAATGTATTAAGTCTTTGTTGTTGGTTTGGTCAACCGAGGATCTGAATACGGCTCCATCTACATAATCACCACGTTTACCAAGCAGAACTCCCATTTTGTGCTCAATACCGATATTGAAGCGTGGCGTTATCCTGAAGGCTATACCCACTCCGGCTTCACCCATCGGGTTTATCAGGGTTTTGCCCAAATCTTTTTGCTGAATGGCAAGTTCTGTCTCGTAAGTACCATCAAGGTCACTTTCAGAAGGAACGGTAGTAAAATTATATATATTGCCATTAGCATCTTTTGCATCTGTTTTTACTTTATAAGACCCAAGACCAGCTCCTGCAAACACATAAGGGTTGATTGTTCGCACAGGCTTAATAAACCTGAACTGATTAATAGACATAACCAGTTGCAAACTTCCTGACCACATCGTAGTAGAATAATTATGGTACCAGGTTGACTCTCCCGGGCCACTGCCATAGCCAAGTCCGGACAAAATAAAAGAATTATCAGCATCGGGGTTACGGGGGCCACTTGATTCAAATCCTTTCATGAATCTGTACTGACCATCAAGTCTGAGCGAAAACATATTATCAATTGCCTTGCGGATATGGATGCCGCCTCCAAAGCCGGGTTTCCATGATATATCACCTGTCAGAAAATTCAAGCCACCATTTAGCCCTACCTCCCACATGTGTCGGGTAGAAGCAGAATACTGTATGGCTGTATTTGCCGATTTTTCGACAACATTCTGTTCTTGTGCAAAAGCATTGTAGCTTGCACTCAGCGTACACAGAACCATTATTGCCTTGATTAAGTTAGTTCTTAACATGGTTGTGTTTTTTTTAATTGGTCAAAATAAAAATATCTACAATAATGCCTGACCGAAAAATAAATAATCTCCTAATCAGCCAATAGTTTTTTCAACGCAATATTCAGTGCGTTTTCTGAGATTTTAACCGGTTCTTTGTGGGATATATGAACTTCGCGTAATGCCTTGTGGATTGTTTCTGAGACATCCTGAAAAATGGCTTGGTCTGTGATAACAACATCGGGTTGCATCAGATAGGCAAAGACCCTGGCCATTCCGCAATTTGATATGAAGTCGGGAATAAGTGCTATTTGTTTGTCTAAAAGGTGGGCAGTTTCGCCAAAAAAGACACCATCATCTTCGAAAGGTACATTGGCACCGCAGGCTATAACTTCTATATTGCCTTTCAGTAATTGTTCTGCCTGTTGCCTTGTGACGATTTTGCTAGCCGCTCCAGGCACAAAAATATCAGCACCAAGGCTCCATATTTCAGCATTAATCTGATCGAATGGCTTAATGTCCTTAACATTGAGTTTATTGCCGGATTTGTTGATGAACATTGATTTTACATCATCGAATGAAAACCCTTTCTTGTTTATGACACCACCATCACGATCCAATATTCCAATTATTTTGACACCATTATGCGCCAGATACAAGGCTGCAGCAGATGCAACATTGCCCCAACCCTGAATGATGGCAGTCTTCCCTTTTAGGTCTGAGTTTCTAAAAATATCATAATAATGTCTGACAGACTCTGATACGCCCCATCCGGTGATGAGATCGGCAACAGCATATTTATAATAACCATCAACAATATAGTTATTATCCTCTACGGGTTTGACACAACCATAACGCAGCTGACCAATCATTTTCACAGCATTGCCTTGGCTGGCACCAAAATGCCCGTTAACTACACCTTCCTGAGGATGCCATAGGCCATACTCTTCGGTGATGGGTATAACGTCCCTTATTTCGTCAACATTTAAATCACCTCCTGTACCATAGTAATTTTTCAATAATGGAAATACAGCTTTAAACCATCGTTTAAGCACTCCATCTTTACGTGGGTCGGCCGGGTCAAAATCAATTCCCGATTTTGCACCGCCAATGGAAGGACCCGATACAGAAAATTTTATCTCCATGACTTTAGCCAGTGATGTTACTTCATCTTTGGTAAGCCCTTTTCGCATGCGAGTACCACCACCTGCAGCACCATTCCTGAGTGAGTTAATCACAGTCCAGCCTCGTGCCCCAGTCTGGTCATCGTTCCACTCAAATACCACCTCGGGTGTCTTGTTTTTGTATTTTTCCAACATATCACTCATATCACTCTATTACTTTCAATCCCAAAAATAAACTATCCATCGGTTTTTTTATATCTTTTATATAGCATTTTTTTGTCATGTCCAAAATCATCCCTAATATTGTGACTTATCTGTATTAATTTTTATGCTTGAAAACTGGATAGAAAGCCCGGATCCGGGAATATCTAAAGGATGTGAAACTGAAACCATCGGACATTTTTTGTCAGAAAATAGTAACATTTTTGAATCACTCGAATCTATTAAAATTGCAATCATAAGCGATAAACATCCCGGAAATGCACATTGGCGTAAAGCCTTCTACAATTTGTTCAATCATTTCCCAAATCTTCATTTTGCTGATCTGGGATCTTTGCGAAAGAATAATAAGGAATGCCTTACTCCTGTAATCAAAGAGCTTTTATCAGGTGGTATTTTTCCTATCATCATTGCCCATGATGCAGCCCTGAGTGAAGCAATGCTGGTGGCTTACAAAACATTTGGTGACAAGTTCAAACTCTTGGTAGCAGATGAAAAAATCCGATTATCTAAAACAAAAAACAAGAAAAGCTACCTAAACAAGCTGAATGAACCTGACGTTCGCGCCTACATGATACCAAGTATCATAGGTCACCAAATTCATTTCAACTCACCTGAAGTGCTCGGCTTATCTGAAGATTTATTTTATGATCAAATCAGGCTTGGCAACCTTATTAACAATCTTTCTGACGCCGAACCTATAATCCGAGACACAGATTCTTTTCTATTCCATCTTAGTGCCATCAAATCATCAGATGCGCCTGCAGTAGCAGAACCTTCACCGAACGGATTATCCGGATTTGAATCATGCCAACTCATGCGATATGCCGGGTTTAGTGACAAATTAACTTCTTTGGGTTTGTTTGGGTTAGAGCATAAAAATGATCTGGCAAACCAGACTGCTGCCCTGATTGCTCAGATGATCTGGTATCTGATTGATGGTTTCTACCACCGTCTAAAGGAGTTCCCGATATCAACGGCCAATATGCAAGCCTACATCGTCGAGCAGAAACATTCTGATTATTCGTTAAAATTCTGGAAGAGCAAAATCTCAGGAAGATGGTGGCTACAGGTACCCGACAAAGAGGTAAATTCGAAAGGTCAACATAATCTTTTCCCTTGCACACAATCTGATTATGAAGAAGCTATCAATGGCGAAATACCGGATAGATTATTTTTTGCACTTCAAAAAAACATTTAACCAGATTAACGTAGTAGGAATTCAAACAAAATGATAAGCCTAAAAAAACCTTAAAAAGTAAAAAAAGCATAGTGAGCTACAGTTTTTGAACTTTTGAAATGGATTTGAAGTAATAATAATTTGCAGTAAAGATGCCAATACTTTATCCGGGTTTAAGCAAGTAGTGTTTCGAGCTTCATCCCACGAGATCCTTTTATAAGTATGGTGGCTTCGTCTTTCTCCAGATTATCGAACCATTGCTTCAAATCAGATATTTCAGTAAACTTCAATACATGTTGGTCTGTTCTTGTTTTTGCGAACTCTTTACCGACTAAAACCGATGCTTCAAAATCCGATGCACTTACCAAATCTGCAATAGACTGGTGTTCTGCCCTGCTATACTCTCCAAGTTCAAACATGTCACCAAGTATTACTATTTTTCTTTGTGCATGTATTTTTGTGAAATTGTTGAGTGCCTGTGTCATACTTGATGGGTTGGCATTATAGGCATCAAGTAGTATTTTGTAGTTATCACGTTGAATTATTTGAGACCTGTTGTTGGCTGGAATGAAGTTTTCGAGTGAAGATTTGATCTGTTGGTCTGGTACTTTAAAGTATTGTCCGACAACTATTGCAGTCATGATGTTATTGAAATTATATTCACCCACAATCTGAGTCTGAACATTTATGCGCCCGTAGTCAGTAGAGCGAAAACTTACTTCAAGAAACCCATTTCCGGATTCAAGACCTACCCATGAAGGAAAATTTTCGGCAGGCTGTACCACACCTTTTTGATAGGGTATTTTCCGTCTGTATGGCATGGAGCTTTCTACAAGCTCAGCTTCATCCATATTTACAAATATCACCCCACCAACACTATCAAGATATTGATAAAGTTCAGATTTTGCTCTTTTTACACCTTCAAGGCTACCAAAACCTTCCAGATGTGCTTTGCCAATATTGGTAATGAGGCCACATGTAGGCTCTGCAATGGTGCACAATTGGTTTATTTCACCGACATGATTTGCTCCCATTTCAATAATTGCAATGTCAACATCCTGCTTCATGGCAAGCAATGTAAGTGGAACACCGATATGGTTATTCAGATTTCCTTTGGTGCAATGCGTTTTATAATGTGCAGCGAATACAGCATTAAGCAATTCTTTAGTAGTAGTCTTGCCATTGGTACCCGTGACTGCCATTACCGGAATACCAAAACTTCTCCTATGGTGTCGTGCCAATTCTTGAAGTGCAAAAAGTGAATCTGCAACATGGATAATCTGTGGATTCGCAGAAATGCCCTCTGCCTGCCGTACAGCATAGCGCGCACCATTCTCTATAGCTTGTTCGCAGAATTCTCCACCATCAAATGTTTCTCCTTTCAGGCCCCAAAACATACAACCCGGTACTATACTTCTGGTATCTGTTGAAAGTGAATCGCATTCCAAAAACCGCTTGTAAATATCCAATGTGTGCATCATAAGTTTATTCATAAAAAAAGTCTCCAAAGATAAACCTTGGAGACTTTTCTGTTTGAGTTAACAACAGATTATTTATATTTTCTCTGTACTTTTTGCTTTTTAGCTTTGAACTTGTTACCTGCGCTATCGTCGTTACCGGCAGGGCCACCGGTTCTTGTCATGGCGCATCTGAAACCAAGCGTACGGTCAGACTTGTCTTCTTCTTTAAACCTTCTTGCACCTGGAGACAACCAATAAGCTCTGTCGGCCCAGCTACCACCTTTGATTACTCTGGCTTTATCACTTACAAGAGTAGTTTTACCATATTCATAGACCGCTGCAGAAGTAGAGTCACCGTCCAGGTAATTATAAACTTCACCTTTTTTGTAATTCTCTCTTACGACAGCTTCTTCATCTGTTACTGGTCTGTACACCAGACGACCAAGGCTGTCTTTCTCTACTGGTTTGCCATTTTCATCCAGCACTTTAGTTTGGAACTTATTACCACGGTATGGGTTAAGGTCCTGATCCTCATGGTCTCTCAAAGTTGTTGATGTCAATGGTCTGTATAAGTCAAGGGTCCATTCGTTTACGTTACCAGCCATGTTGTATAATCCATAATCGTTAGGCAAAAATTTACGAACGTCACTTGTTATAGAAGCAGCGTCATTGAGTTTACCTGCCATACCCATGTAGTCCCCCGCAGATCTTTTAAAGTTGGCAAGGATTTCACCCTGATATTTATTTCTTTTCTGGTATCTTACCGTATTACCATCCCAAGGATAAATCTTTCTGTCGGTAATCACTTCGTCTTTCTCAGATGGTTGATTGCCGATGAGACCCAAAGCAGCGTATTCCCACTCAGCTTCGGTAGGTAGGCGGTAAGCAGGAAGCAGGATACCATCTTCGAATTTCACAGGACGGTCGCCACCTGTTTTCATATCTTTCAGGTTTTTCTTTACACTTCCCTGATATTGACCTGTGAGGTACGATTCAGTATTGAAGTTGTCAGAATCTTTCTGATCGTTATTATTATTAAGGATACCTCTTTCTATCAAAATCATTTCATTCACCCTGTCGGTTCTCCATTTGCAGAATTCATTAGCCTGCACCCAGTTAACACCTACTACCGGATAATTGTCATAAGCCGGATATCTGAAGTAAGTTTCTACGTACGGTTCGTTGTATGCCAATTCTTCTCTCCATACAAGTGTATCAGGAAGGGCTTTTGCATACACCTCGGGATATGATTCACCAAAAGTGTTGCTAATCCAGTACAGATACTCGCGGTAATCAATGTTTGTTACTTCTGTTTCATCCATATAAAATGAAGAAACAGTAACTCGACGAGGTACGTTGTTCCATTCTGCAGCTACATCCTCTTCGGTAACACCCATCGTAAAAGTACCACCCTGAATGAGTACAAGATTTGGTCCTGTAACCTGACCTTCGTAGTTTAATTTTTCAAACCCACCCCATTTCTGGTCATTGTACTTCCAGCCGGTAGATGATGATCTGTCGTTTTTACCACTCTTACAAGAACCAAAAATCAGTGCTGTACCAATGAGTAAAAACAATAGTTTTGAGACATTTTTCATAAACGATTACTATTCTTTTTGAAAGTTAAGCGACAAATTTATATATTAGATCAAACATATACACGTATAAACACAAAAAAAAATACAAAAAAAGTAAATTTTAACAATTTTTACCTAAACATCTTGAAACAATCCTGCATATCGCGGTATCGCTGTCGCTTTTTCGCTCTCTCTGTATTGTCAAAATTAAATGTCAGTGAAACTTCATGACTTCCGCCCGAATTGCCCGATAAACCGGAAAGGGTAAAATCATAAGAATAACCAATTTTCAGAATATCTTGTTGGAAACCAACCAAACCAATGATAGCATCTGCATTTTGGCCTGAGTGTCTGTACCAACCGCCAAAAAAGAATTTATTAATGCCGATATAGGCACCTCCATTTATCTGGCTGAATTCTCCCTGCTTTACGTACATAATATTGGGCGAAATAAAAACACCACTCGGACTATAAGACGAACCCAAAGCATACTGGGCCCCTGCATGCACGGTAATCCTTGTTGGCAATCCAACAAAAAGTTTATTGTTTTTATTAAAATAACTTACATCCGGTGAAGTAAGGTGCTTGTATGACATACCTGCGTAATAAGTATGGTTGTAAGCAAGGATACCGGCTCCCAAATCAAGTATGCCTTGATTAAGATTATCCGGCCTTTGTTCTCCACTCAGGTTTGGGTTGCCTGCTGCATCTTTGGTGCCATAACGTGGGTCAAGCTGGTCAAAAAACACGAGTTTGTTCCAATTAAGACGACTTTGAACGTATCCGGCTTCAACACCTATTTTAGTATGTATATCATTACCCAACTGCAGGTCATAACTAAAAAATCCTGCTACCTGATTGGTCTTGTAAATACCATCACCGGCGTTGTCAGTCATCAACAAAATGCCCGTACCAATGTTTAAATCAGGAATAGCCTGATCATAGGTCGCAGCATAGGTAACATAAGCCTTAAGTGCGGGCCATTGATTGCGATACTGAAGCGAAATGAAGGGATTCAACGTGTTGCCTGCGAATGCCGGATTAATCTGCACAGGTGAAGAATAAAACTGACTGAAAACAGGATCTTGAGCTCTCAACTGAACTACTGTAGAGAACAAAAAAAGATTAAAAAATAAAACTTTAAGTATTTTTGAGACCATAATAATTATAACTTAAACGTAAAAGTAGTTAATAAAGGTACAAATACAATACAAATTTTAAATTAACGTTTTGATAACATTAAAAAAATACACCACTATCCTAACTGAATTCTACATAATTAATAAAAAAATGAAGTCTAATCTCTTGCTAATCCTGCTTTTGTGCGTAGCAAATTCAGTTTTTTCCCAGCAATTTAGTGGTGAAGTTAAATGGGGAGAAAAATTCAGAACTGAACAATCTGCCGGAGGAAAAACCATAATCATTTGGCCGTGTACAGATTGCCTTTATGGTGATGAAAATCCGGGTCTGCCTTTTAAAAGTCTGACCATACCGGTACCGTCTTTTGGTAAAATGAGTTGTCATATTATTTCCGCCAAATGGGAGCCGGTCAATATTGCTTCAGAATACACTCCACTTCTCCAAATGCCGGAAAATTATACTTTACAGTCAAATGTTGGTGGTACAAGGGGAAAATATTCTGCCTTTGTCTCCATTCCTACAGTAAGAAAAAATGCTTCCGGATCATGGGAACGCCTGCTTAGTTATACCCTGGAGGCAACATTTACACCAACCATATCTGTGCAAACCAGAAATGGATGGACTACAACATCTGCTTTATCAACAGGCGATAATTACAAAGTAGCTGTCGGAGCAGACGGAATCTACAAACTCGACTACAATTTTTTCAAAAATACACTGGGTATCGACCCAAATACAATCAATCCACGCCATGTAAAAATATTCGGTAACCCAGGCGGCATGCTGCCTGAAGCCAGCAGTATTGACAGACCCGATGATTTGATCGAAAATGCCATTTATTTTTCTGGTGAAGATGACGAAAAATTTGATGCCGGAGACTATATTTTATTTTATGCCTCAGGTGCTAACGAAAAAAAATACAACGAGAAAACAAAGCTGCTCAACCTCGTGACCAATCTGTATTCAGCAAAAAATTATTACTTCATACAAATAAGTGGTGGCAATGGTAAAAGAATAAGCCAAAGCATCTACAACGCAAATCCCGCCTTCTGGACTAATAAATTTCTGGATGTAAAACGTGTTGAAGACGAAAAATTTAATCTGCTCAACAGTTTCGAATATGCCCAGGGTTCTGGCAGACGTTGGTTTGGGGATGCTTTTAGTGCATCTACCGAAAAAAAATACGATTCACAATTTGTATTCGACGACATCATCCTTACAGATACAGTGTTCATGTATGCCGAATTTGCTGCCAGAAGTTCGGAATTTACAAAATTTACAATGACAATACTTGGCAAACAAGTCAATTCTTCGCAGATATCGAATACCGACTTGGGAGATGTAGAGGCTTATTATGCAAGGTATGGAAATGTGAACTACAAATTCCTCCCTACCCAAAGCCAGATAAACACTTCAGTCAAATTCATAGCCGGCAACAATTCGACCGGTTGGCTTGATTACATCGAAATGAATGCTTACCGAAAACTGAACATGGCAAGCAGCCCATTGTTTTTTCAGGACCCAAATACACTCCAATATCCGGAAGCAGGCTACGAAATCAGCAACGCAAAGCCAAATCTTTGGGTATGGAACATCTCCACACCGGGCAATGTTGTAAAAGAAAATGTAACAATAAGCAATAATACTGCACGATTTTCGAGGCAGGTGAATGGATTGGAAAGGTTCGTGTCATTTTACCCTGACGGAAATTATAACACTCCGGAATATGTGTCAAAAATTGAAAACCAGAATCTACACGGAATAGAGCAAACCAACATGGTCATATTGTACGAAAAAAGCTTCGAACAACAAGTCATGAAGCTGAAGTCGCACCGTGAAAGCAAAAGTGGCCTTAAAATATCCCTTGTACGTATTGACCAGTTGTACAATGAGTTTTCAAGTGGGCGTCAAGACATAAGTGCCATACGCGATTTCTCCAGAATGTTGTACTCCAGAACACCAGACTACAAGTATCTTTTATTGTTTGGAGATGCAAGCTTTGATTATAAGAATAATCTCAACAACCAACCTCACCTCAATTTCATTCCTGTGTTTGAAACAGAGGAGAGCCTCAATCCGGTGTATTCCTACCCTACTGATGATTTTTTCGGGCTTCTTGATCCTGAAGAAGGAAAGGATTTGAAAGGTGTTATAGATATTTCAATAGGCAGAATGCCTGTGAATAATGCTGAACAAGCAGAAACTGCCATCAACAAAATAATACAGTATGATACCAACCCTGACGGTATGCGCGACTGGAGGAACCGAATTGTTTTTTCAGCAGATGATGAAGACCAGAATATGCACCTGGATGATACAGAAGGAATAGCAAAGAAAATTACCGTGACACACCCTGTCTATAATCAGAACAAAATTTATTTGGATGCCTTCCAGCAGGTTGCCACACCAGGTGGTGACAGAATACCCGAGGCTAATAATGCTATCAACAACGATATATTTAAAGGTAGTCTGGTGTACTGTTATCTTGGTCACGGAGGACCCAAAGGTCTGGCACAAGAGCGAGTCGTCAATATTTCAGACATCAACAGCTGGACAAATTTTGACAGACTTGCGTTGTTCATTACTGCTACTTGTACGTTCACCGGGTTTGACGATCCTAGTATTTATTCAGGAGGAGAACAGACATTCAATAACCCAAAAGGTGGTGCCATTGCATTGCTAACTACTACCAGGGCTGTATATGCCATCTCCAATGCGGCACTTGTTCGTACCGTGTATGATTCTCTTTTCCAAAAAATCAATTGTCTAAACCCGAGGCTTGGTGATGTATGCCGCAGCTCGAAGGATAATTTTGCATTTTCTCCAAATCTTTCAAATGCAAGGAAGTTTCTTCTGGTTGGCGATCCTTCCATACAGATAGCTATACCTTCGGGTAATGTCGAAACCACAAAGATTAACGGACATCTTACCAATAGTGGTGTAGGCGATACGCTAAGTGCACTTCAAAAGGTGAGTATTGAAGGTCGTGTACTGTCCTGCTCAGGCCAATTGCTTGATGACTTTAATGGCAAACTATATGTGACAATATTCGACAAGGCTAAAGATTATAAAACACTTGCACAAGACAAAGGAAGTGCAGTAACCAGCTTTTCGCTTCAGAAGAATGTGATTTTCAAAGGAGTGGCATCAGTAGAAAAAGGGCTATTCAGTTTTTCATTTGTGGTACCAAAAGATATTGACTACAAATACGGCTTAGGCAAGATCAGTTATTATGCTGAGAATGGTACAGACCTAGATGCTGCAGGATATTATGATAAAATAGTAATAGGAGGTACAGCAACCAATCCAATTAGTGATGATACACCCCCGGTGGTCAATGTTTTTCTGAATGATGAAAATTTTGTTAAAGGTGGAATTACGGAGGCCAGTCCGGTATTGCTAGCCAAAATAACAGATGACCTTGGCATCAATATTACCGGTAGTTCTATCGGCCATGACCTAACAGCAGTAATAGACGAAAACACACAGGGCGAAATCATCCTCAACGACTTCTTTGAATCGGAATTGAACAATCCGGCCAAAGGTACTGTGAGGTATCCGTTAAAGGATATTGCACCCGGCGTACACACACTAAAAGTAAAGGCATGGGATATCAGTAACAAAAGTGGAGAAGGAACCACCGAGTTTACAGTAGCTGAGAATGGCGTACTTGCTCTTGCACATGTATTGAACTATCCAAATCCGTTTACCAGCTCAACATCTTTTCAATTTGAGCATAATTTTGGTAACAAAAATCTTCATGTTCGTATAAGTATTTATTCAGTAAGTGGATCACTTGTAAAAACAATTCATCAGGGCATACAGGCTACCGGCAGCAGAATAACCGGTATAAACTGGGATGGTAAAGATGATTATGGCAATGACCTTGCTCGCGGTGTTTATATTTATAAAGTAAAAATTAGTGAAACTGAAGGCGGAGTTGCAGGAAAAAAAGCAGAAAGTGACTACGAAAAGTTGGTGATTTTAAAATAAATTTGCTTAATAATAGTTATAAATGCTGTACTACGGCTTACATCGAAAATGTATGTCTAAACAGCACATCAAAAAACACATCTAATAATGAGAATGAAAAAAGTAGTTTTACTCTGCACCATTGCAGCTTCAATGCTTTTGATAACAACATCACTATCTGCTCAAACCACCCCTCCTGACGGATGTCCATTGCACATCAACGGAAAATGTATCAATCCGCTTATCACAGCTGTACCTTTTCTACGAATAATACCTGATGCAAGGACAGCTGCCTTAGGTGATGCCGGTATAGGTGCAAGTGCCGACCCAAATGCAATGCACATCAATTCGTCGAAACTTGTATTTGCAGACAGTAAATTTGCAATGGCAGGTAGTTACTCACCTTGGTTGAGATCTTTAGGCTTAACGGATGTTTTTCTTGCATATTTGTCAGGATATTACAAACTTGACAAACTTCAGACATTAGGTGTAGGAATGCGTTATTTCTCATTGGGCAATATTTCATTTACGGATGAAAGTGGCAACCCGATAAGAGACGGCAAACCGCGTGAGTTTGAATTGTCACTCGGATACTCACGATTGCTAGCTGAGAATTTTTCTGCCGGTATCAACGGAAAATTTATCTACTCAAACCTTGCAGCCGGTCAGGTTGTAGAGAGTACCGACATTTTTGCAGGTACAGCCTTTGCGGCTGATTTATCACTTACCTACCGCAAACCAATAAAAATGGGTGAAACGCCTACTGTACTGACACTTGGTGCTGCATTTACAAATATTGGTTCAAAGATAACATACACCAAATCTATCAATAAAGATTTTTTACCGGCCAATATGGGTATTGGTGCCGGATGGGAGTTCAACCTTGATGAGCATAATTCACTAACATTACTGGCAGACTTCAACAAGCTACTTGTACCGACACCAACCACTACAGATGCAGACAGTAATGGCCGCCCCGATTACCGCGACAAGTCACCGATAGCAGGTATCCTTGGCTCATTTAGTGATGCACCGGGTGGCTTCAGTGAAGAAATGAGAGAGTTCAGCGTTTCATCCGGAATCGAATACTGGTACGACAAACAGTTTGCACTAAGGGCGGGATATTATTACGAAGATCCTACAAAAGGTAACCGTCAATTTTTGACAGCCGGTCTCGGAGTAAAGTACAACGTATTTTCGCTTAACTTTTCTTACCTAGTACCTACTACCAACCAAAGAAACCCGCTTGACAATACGCTGCGATTCACATTCCTCTTTGACATTGCGTCATTCAACAAATCTGCAGAAGCTGAATAGTGATTGTTATTAAATGTTAAATAAAAAAATCTGCTGACCTGTAAGCCGGATTCTGTCTTTCAGCTAACTGAAATTTCTGTCATTTATCTGGCCTTGCCTTCACAGACAAGATCTAGCTGCCTACCCTCCGAAGCATCATACAGGGCGAGCAACCCTGCTCCTTTCGGAACTCCGGTTTACATGGCATTGCAACCCACAAGGTTTACCCATGATAGCCGTTGCCGGATACCATCGTGCGCTCTTACCACACGTTTTCACCTTTATCACACATGTGTGTGAAAGTCTTGTTTCTGTGGCACTATCTGTTTCATGACTGCTCATGAACCCATCCGTTAGATGGTGTGGTGCTCTACGTTGTCCGGACTTTCCTCTTTTTTTACAAAAGCGACAGAACGGTCAGCAGACATACAAAGTTGATGATCATTTACTTAATTTACAAATAATATATAAAAATACTACTAATATTATGGAACCTGCTTCTCATATTAAAGTATAATCTTATGTGAACAACAATAAAAAGATTCTAATCTACCTGTCCGTTGCAGTTGGTGCTATGTTGGCATTACTTGCTGATTATCACATTACTAACAAAATATCAAGGAGCAATTTTAAGACTGAAATAAAGACCCGACTTGATACCAGCCATAAGTTAGCAGGAGAATTTGCCGCATTATACAATCAGCACACCACAGAGGAATTCATACGACAATATTATCACCGCATTGAAAACCTTAGCTCAAACCATATCCAGTCCCTTGTATTTCAGAATGACAGTCTGATTTTCTGGACTAGCCCTCCTGAAATCCTTATAGACTCTTCCATTTTACACAGTACACATAACCGATTTATATTTCGCAACGAAAATGTATATGAAATCCTTAAACAACAGCTATCGGATATCAAATATGCGGTTTCTGTTATAAAAATATTACCATACAACGATCCTCAGCTACTTGTATCAACTGATAGTATAGCGCCAAAAGACATTAGGCTTGAAACCTCTGATCATTCAGAGAAAGTATTTGTACAAAGTAAATATGTAAACCACAGTAAAATCCACCAATACCTTAGGCTTAGTTTATTTCTGATATGCTTTATCACCTTACTTACTTTGATAAAGACAGTTTCATCAGGATTGTTGAAGCACTTTCCTGAATGGGTTGTATCTGTGTTTATACTTTCAGGTGTATTCGGTCTGAGGCTTTTGTTCTCTATGATCGATGTTTCATCGTATTTTGGAGATATCAGCATATTCAGCAAAACGCTTAACTCTGCTTATCTAGGATCTTCAGTTGGAGATTTTTTACTGAATGCGCTTCTTTTTCTTTGGGTCGTCATTTATTGGTTCAATACATTCAAAGCTGTTTCGTATGAGCACCTACAGCATAAGGCACGACTCATCTTGGGCACATCCATTTTTTTTGCTATTGTATTAGGTATCATTATGATATCAGGTATCATCAAAAGCACAATCCTTGAATCGGACATTTATTTTGATTTTGAAAACATATTCAATCTAAGCATTGAGAGTCTGACATTAATGCTTGGCCTGATGATCGTATTCATTGCCCTGTTTCTGTACAGTCAACGACTGATGTTTACCATCAATCTGCTAGAGCTAAGCAGTATCCAGCGTATATTTTGCATTTTTAGCAGTCTTCTGTTGTTGTTTGTATTTTTGCAAGTCGTTCCTGTGGTCGATATCAATGCCAAATTTTTTCTTTTCATTTTGATGTATCTGTTGCTGTTAGATTTTTATAGTGATACGAGAACCACAGATTTTACGTGGCTCATGATATGGCTAATCATTTTTTCTGGTTTTTCTGCAGCATTATTATACACATACAATCAAAGTAAGGAGGAAGTACAACTACAACAATATTCAAAAATACTTGCCAATCCACGTGATAAATATCTTGAAGAGCAATGCAGGTTATTGAATATCGAAAGTGAGAGGACAAAACTATACGATCTGCACTCCAGCCTGCAGAGCAAGCTATATATTTCAAAATTTTACAACATAAGAGATTCATTTGATGCAAATAATATTTCAATATGGTATCCGACACAAGTCAGCCGGCTTAAATGGGGCATATTACATAATAATGGCAATACCGTTTATGAATATTTCCACGAAGGCAGTAAAAATTACATTTATTTAGAGACAAAGGATTTTATGGATTTCGGCACTTTTTCGGGTCTTGAAGGGATGGCTGGGATACAATTTAAAGGCTTGAGGAATATTGAAAAATATGGGTATGCATTATACTATCAGGGACATCTCACCAGCCAAAGTCCAAACTTCAGGAACAACGACATTCAAAACACAGCGGCTTATTACAAGAACCTAATAAACCAGCGGTTTCAAGTGCTTGGTGGGCGAGCAGAAGACCCAACAGGGCGAGTGTTGGAAATCAATAAGACAGGCGGTGGGCTCATCAAAATACTGAGCCTATTCTCGTATATTTTTGTACTGCTGGCAGTGACTTTCTTGTTTTTCATTGCATTAAATACCTTTGTAAAATTCATTCCAGGAATATACACATTTGAAAACCAATCAAACATTTCACTCCGAAACAGGATTCAGGTGGCAATTGTGTCAATGATTGTGGTTTCTTTTGTAGCAATAGGTATCATTACAATTATTTATTTCAATTTCAGCAACAAAAAGAATTTATCAGAAAATCTGATTAGAAAGGTAACAGACATCTCAAACCGGCTTATTGACAAAAACATGAAACCCGACGAAACAGATTTGGTTGCATTCAACGAAGAGTTGGAGTCGGAGATTATTATTTATGATAAAAAGGGATACATAGCAGGTTCATTTCCGGCCAAAATAGAAACGGTACAACCTGAGCTACAATATCTTGTAAAGCACCCTATGGTAATGAACACCTTTTCTCAGCAACAGATAGGAGGCTTTTTCAATCGATTGAATGGTTCGTACCTGGTACATACCGTTTTAGCTCCCGATTCAACTGTTAACGGATATATTGTCATGCCGTTTTCGCATACAGACCTCTCGACGAATAACCAGATAGCGGACTTCATAGGCGCACTCATCAATACTTATGTGTTTCTGCTACTTATTGCTTCTGCTTTGGCACTGGCTGTAGGGCGTTCAATCACCAAGCCATTGCTTGTATTAGGTGACAAATTGAATCGTTTTAAACTGGGTAAGCAAAATGAACCTATCTCTTGGTCAAAAAATGACGAAATCGGTTTTCTCGTAGGAGAATACAACCAAATGATAGTCAAACTCGAACATAGTGCAGGATTGCTTGCTAGATCAGAACGTGAAGAAGCATGGCGTGAAATGGCGAGACAGGTAGCACATGAAATAAAGAATCCATTGACACCTATGAAACTCAATGTGCAATATCTGCTACACAGCTACCACTCAGATCCGGAATCACGAGAACAGCGTATCAAGAATATTTGTGACACACTCGTACAGCAGATTGAAAACCTGTCGGCTATTGCGGGCACCTTCGGTGAATTTGCACAGGAGCCAAAAATTAACAGCGAGGATTTGCACCTCAATACGATAGTTAATGGTATTTACGAATTATTCGAGAAAACAGGTAATGAGCATCTGAATTTTAAAAAATCAATATTGGATGAAGATATAATCGTGCATGCCGACAAAAGCCATCTCATACGAATCATCAACAATCTTATAAAAAATGCTGTTCAGGCCATACCGAGCGAACGTATTGGGCGAGTAGAGGTTTTGACACGACGGGAAGGGAACAAGATCATTATAGCCGTAAAAGACAATGGGCACGGAATTGATGATTCGAAGAAGGAGAAGATTTTTATGCCTAATTTTACTACAAAATCAAGTGGCTCGGGCCTTGGGCTTGCTATATGCAAGAAGTTGATAGAATCTATGGATGGTGAAATTTACTTCTCTACTATACCCGATAAAGGTTCTACATTCTTTGTTCGCCTACCTATAAAGGAATAAATATTAAGAAGTACGATGCGTTGCGAGCAAGAAAAAAGCCACCAGGAAAAAAATCCGGTGGCTTATTATCTTTAGCTGAATTCAGATTCAGACCAATTTTCGCATTGTGTCACCAATTTCGGCTGGTGAACTTACTACATGAATACCGCATTCGCTCATTATTTTCATTTTTGCTTCAGCTGTATCGTCTGCCCCACCGATGATAGCTCCTGCATGCCCCATTTTTCTCCCTTTAGGAGCCGTCTGTCCGGCTATGAACCCGACTACCGGTTTCTTGTTGCCATTTGCTTTTATCCAGTTGGCAGCTTCTGCTTCCAGTGATCCTCCGATTTCACCAATCATAACGATGCCTTTGGTTTCAGGGTCATTCATAAACATTTCGACTGCTTCTCGTGTGGTAGTACCGATAATCGGGTCGCCGCCAATACCAATAGCAGTAGAAATACCAAGGCCGGCCTTAACAACCTGATCTGCTGCTTCATAGGTAAGCGTACCAGATTTTGAAACGATACCGATTTTACCTTTTTTGAAAACGAAGCCAGGCATGATACCGATTTTTGCTTCATCTGCCGTAATGATACCCGGACAGTTCGGCCCTATCAGTCTGCAATCGAATCTTTGGATATAATCTTTTGCTTTGAGCATATCCTGAACCGGAATACCTTCTGTAATACATACAATTACTTTAATCCCTGACTGGGCAGCTTCCATAATAGCATCTGCTGCAAAAGCCGGTGGAACAAAGATGATGGACACATCTGCCCCTGCTTCTCGGACTGCATCTGCAACAGTATTAAATACTGGTCTGCCCAGATGCTGCTGGCCACCCTTACCAGGTACAACGCCACCTACTACATTCGTACCGTAGGCTATCATTTGTTCGGCATGAAAGGTGCCTTCATTACCTGTAAAACCCTGAACGATTACTTTTGAATTCTTATTAACTAAAATTGACATGCTTTTTATTTACTTTTATCTAAAACTATATAAACATCTTCATTTGACTTGTGCATCAGGTATTTCTCGCGTGCGTATTTCTCAAGGTTGTGTTCGAACGCTTCTTTTTCGGCCTTAAGCTTTTCTATTTTCTCGGCATACATCAGTTTTTCCTGTTTTAGCTTACGAATGTCACTCATCATACCAAACTGGGTAAAGAGATTGTATTTGTCTAAAAACACCATCCAAAAAATAAACAATACCGTGGTTATTGCGAATTTGTTGAAGAGCCATTTAGGTATTTTGTCTGTAATTTCTTTTATTTTTTCCATTTGCCAGGTAATTTAGGGTAAAGTTACAACCGTTTTAGTAAATTTTTACCAGGATAATACGCACTTGTACCCAATTCTTCTTCTATCCTTAAAAGTTGGTTGTATTTGGCAACACGATCAGAGCGAGAGGCAGAACCCGTTTTAATTTGTCCGGCATTCAATGCTACTGCAAGATCTGCGATGGTAGTATCTTCTGTTTCTCCGCTTCTGTGACTGATGACAGTTGTATATCTATTTCTGTGTGCCATTGTTACTGTATCTATGGTTTCGCTTAGGGTTCCTATCTGATTTACCTTCACAAGTACCGAGTTGGCAATATTATTTTCAATTCCTCTGCGGAGCCTTTCCGAATTTGTAACGAACAAATCATCACCTACCAGTTGAATCTTTGAGCCAAGTTTTTGGGTGAGCATTGCCCAAGAGTCCCAGTCATCTTCATGCAGACCGTCTTCAATGGAGAAGATCGGATATTTGCTGGCCCATTTTACCCAAAAATCAACCATTTCTTCACCTGTCAATGGCTTACTTCCAGATTTGTGGAAATCGTATATTTTTTTATTTTCATCGTAAAATTCGCTTGCGGCGGCATCCATTGCTATCAATACTTCGTCACCGGGCTTGTATCCTGCTTTTTCGATAGCCTGCAATACGAGTTCAATTGATTCTTCATTTGACTGGATATTGGGCGCAAAACCGCCTTCGTCACCAACATTTGTTGAATAAGATTTGGCTGACAGCACCTTCTTAAGTGAATGAAATATTTCAACACCCATTCTGAGGCCCTCTCTGAATGTATCAGCACCGACCGGCATGATCATAAATTCCTGAAAATCAATTTTATTATCGGCATGAGACCCACCATTCAATATATTCATCATTGGTACAGGAAGTGTAAACGAATTGACCCCACCTATGTATCTATACAAAGGCATATCACTTTCTGATGATGCCGCTTTGGCCGCTGCAAGACTTACACCAAGTATAGCATTTGCTCCCAGTTTTGATTTATTGGGTGTACCATCGAGCTGTATCATGGTTTGGTCTATTTCTCTTTGTTCGAAGACATCTAGGCCAATGAGCTCAGGTGAAATGACATCTTCAACAAATTGGACTGCATTTAGCACACCTTTTCCTCCAAAACGTTTAGTATCGCCATCTCGTAGCTCTACAGCTTCATGTTTGCCGGTAGATGCCCCAGATGGAACCGCTGCTCTACCATAACCTCCACCTTCCGTAATGACATCGACCTCGATGGTAGGGTTACCTCGTGAATCTAAGATTTCTCTTGCATTAATATCAATGATTGCACTCATCTGGTTAATTTTTATTTAATAATTCGATAAAATCATCAAACAGGTATCTTGCATCATGTGGCCCGGGAGCAGCCTCCGGATGATATTGTACAGAAAATCCATTGCCATTCTTCAATCTAATCCCTTCGATGGTGTTATCATTAAGATTGACATGTGAAATTTCCACTACATCCTTGAATTGCTCAATATTTTTTGCATCCAAACCAAAGCCGTGGTTCTGGCTGGTTATTTCGCATCTTCCAGTGATCAAGTTTTTTACAGGATGGTTGATACCGCGGTGACCATGGTGTAATTTATAAGTGTTAATGCCTACACTCAGGCCAATAAGTTGGTGCCCAAGACAGATGCCAAATACTTTTTTGTTGGTTTTTACAATTTCCCGAACTGTTTCGAGTGCATAATCCATTGCAGCAGGGTCACCCGGTCCATTTGACAAGAAATAGCCATCCGGGTTCCATTGTTCAAGTTCAGCAAAATTAGTTTTTGCCGGAAAAACCCGCATGAAGCAATCCCTTTGTGCCAAACATCTGAGAATGTTTTCTTTGATGCCAAAATCGAGTACAGCAACTCTATATTTTGCCTCCGGACTGCCATAATCGTAAGGCTCTTTAGTTGAGACAATTGAAGCCAGTTCTAGCCCATCCATTGAAGGCACAATTGCAAGAGTTGATTTAAGCTGTGCGACATCAAGGATTTCGGATGAAATAATACCGTTCATAGCACCCTTTTCTCTGATATGTTTGACGAGAGAACGTGTATCAATCCCGGAGATGGCAACCAAATTCTCCTTTTCAAAATATTCCTGAATAGAGTCATCTGCCATTTGACGCGAATAGCTTGGAGTAAAATTACGACAGATGAAACCATTTATCTTGATACTACCTGATTCGGATTCAGGATAGCGGATCCCGTAATTGCCGATGTGGACATTGGTCGCGACAAGCAATTGTCCGTAGAAAGAAGGATCAGTAAATACTTCCTGATATCCGGTCATCCCTGTACTGAAAGCAATTTCTCCAGTAGCTGTACCGATTTTGCCGGCTGCCCGGCCTTCAAAAACAGTTCCGTCTTCCAATAACAAGATAGCTTTTCTATCCGAACCTGCTTGCATGTGTATAATTTTGGCAAAGATAACTGTTTCAGTCCATGAAAAAAAAATCCTTCAGCAAAAAATAAAACGGCGATGAAGAAAAACCTCATCGCCGTTTGTATTCTGCTAATCAAGCAAGGCTTAATTATGCATCCTTATTTTCATTGCTATCTGTGTTTGTAACATCACCTGTCGATTCGGTAGCATTATCTACAATTTCTTCCGCAGTAGTTACTACATCCTCTACAGCTTCTGTTGCTGTATCTGTTACTACCGGGGTAGTTTGCTGTACGGCAGTTGCAGTTTCGGTTGATTTTTTAGCACCACCACTTCTACGAGTACGTTTTTTCTTAGCGTCACTCTTAGTAGTTATCTGGTAAGAATCATTGAAGTCAACAAATTCAATCAGAGCAGTAGGGGCACCGTCACCTATACGTGTTCCTGTTTTAATAATTCTAAGGTATCCGCCTGGTCTATCACCAACTTTATCAGCAATAACGCCAAAAAGCTCCTTTATAGATTCTTTATCCTGGAGGTATGAAAAAACAGTTCTCCTGGAATGGGTAGTATTTTCTTTTACTGCTTTAGTGATCAATGGCTCAAGGTGAGTTCTCAACACTTTTGCCTTTGCCAAAGTAGTATTAATTCTCTTTGCAGAGATCAAAGAGTTTGAAAGGTTCTTGAGCATTGAAGCTCTGTGGCCGGTTTTTCTACCGAGGTGGTTGACTTTGTTACCGTGTCTCATTTTCGAATGTTTTTATCTTCGCAACACCGGAGCTCACACTCATAACAGTTATTGCAAAATGTTAAAGAAATATATTAATCTTCGTCGAGTCTGTATTTTGAAAGATCCATACCAAAAGTAAGACCTTTTTCTTGAAGTAACTCATCGATTTCAACTAGTGATTTTTTGCCGAAGTTTCTAAACTTAAGCAGCTCATTCATATCGAAACGTACAAGTTCGCCAAGTGTATTAATTTTTGCAGCTTTCAGACAATTGTAGGCACGTACAGACAAATCAAGATCCTCCAAAGAAGTCTTAAGCAATTTGCGCATGTGCAGTATGTGCTCATCAACTATATTATCTTCGCGGCTAGTAGCATCTTCGAAGGTAATATTTTCGTCTGTTATCAACATCAAGTGTTGGATCAAAATCCTTGAAGCGTCTTTTATAGCATCTTCAGGGTGAATAGTGCCATCAGTTGTAATTTCAATGGTCAATTTTTCATAGTCCGTTCGTTGTCCAACCCTTGTATTTGATACTTTATATGCTACATTTTTGATAGGCGTATAGATAGCATCAATAGGCATAACACCTATGCTTGCATCTTTTGGAAGATTTTCATCAGCCGGTACATATCCGCGTCCTTTTGTTATGGTAAACTCCATTTCAAGTGTCACTGAAGGTTCCATTCTGCAAATAAGCAAATCCGGATTCATAACTTTAAAAACATTTGTAAAGTCTTCAAGATCACCTGCACGGAACTCAGTTCTTCCACTGAGTGTAACATAAATCTTTTCTGATGTAATATCTTCGTCTCTTAATACTTGTTTAAGATTTACTTGTTTAAGGTTCAATATAATTTCTACTGTATCTTCGACCACACCTTTAATGGTAGAGAACTCATGATCAACACCGGCAATTCTAACAGCCGAGATTGCGACACCTTCTAGGGAAGAAAGCAATACTCTTCTCAATGAATTACCTACTGTTTGACCAAAACCCGGTTCTAAAGGTTTAAACTCAAAAACTCCTTCAAAATCTGTTGCTTTTTGTAATAAGATTTTATCAGGCTTTTGAAAATTTAGAATACTCATAAAAGAATTCTGTTTGAGGGGGATTTGAAAATAAAAATATTAAATACAGAAATTTATCTGCCCGGGCGAAAACCGACCAGGCAGATAAAATAAAATTACTTAGAATATAATTCAACAATAAGCTGCTCGTTGATATTTTCGGGTATCTGATCGCGTGAAGGAGCCTGTATATAGGTTCCAGCCATTTTATCTGGATTCCACTCTAGCCATGCATATTTCTTCACTTCATTTTTTCCACGCACATTGTTGGTTATAAAATCATGTCCTTGCGATTTTCCTCGCACAGAAATGACGTCACCTGGTTGAAGCAACATTGATGGAATATTAGCTAGTTTGCCATTAACAAGAATATGCTTATGTGTTACTAGCTGCCGTGCTCCAGGTCGTGAAGGAGAAATACCGAGGCGGTAAACAACATTGTCAAGGCGACCCTCAAGGAACTGAAGGAGGATTTCACCCGTTACACCTGATTTAGCAGCAGCCTTTACAAATAGATTACGAAACTGTCTTTCCAAGAGTCCGTAAGTATATTTAGCTTTTTGTTTTTCAGTCAACTGCATAGAGTAGTCAGACTTTTGCTTTTTCTTGCGTTTAAGTCCGTGCACTCCCGGCGGATATTTCTTTTTTTCAAAAGCTTTATCGAATCCGAAGATAGCTTCTCCAAAAGATCTTGATTTTTTAGTTTTAGGTCCTGTGTATCTTGCCATTATAAAAATAATTAAAAATAATTATACTCTTCTTCTCTTAGGTGGTCTGCAACCATTGTGCGGTACCGGGGTAACATCAAAAATGCGTAATACTTTAATGCCCGCCTGATCAACAGCTCTTATAGCAGCCTCTCTACCGGCGCCAGGTCCTTTTACATAGACGTTGGCAGTACGCATTCCGGCTTCGTAAGCAGTTAGAGAAGCTTCACCGGCAGCTTTTTGAGCTGCAAAAGGAGTATTTTTCTTTGAACCTCTGAAGCCAACCTTTCCGGCTGATGACCATGAAATAACCTGACCTTGTCTGTTACAAAGAGAGACAATCAGATTATTGAAAGATGCCTTTACAAAAACTAACCCGTCTGAGTCAATTCTTACTTTGCGTTTTTTAACTTTTTTGACCGCTTTAGCCATATTCAGTATATGCTTTTAAATCTTAATTATTATTTAGTAACTTTCTTTTTATTGGCAACAGTCTTACGCTTACCTTTACGAGTTCTAGCGTTAGTCTGTGTGCTTTGTCCACGTAAAGGAAGCCCTTTACGGTGACGAAGACCTCGGTAACATGCGATGTCCATTAATCTCTTAATGTTAAGTTGAATTTCAGAACGCAATTCACCTTCTACCTTGTATTGGTTTTGGATGATACTTGTAATTTTCTTTATTTGCTCATCATTCCAGTCAGCAACTTTGACACTTTCATCTATTTCTGCTTGAGACAAAATATCTCGTGAAATGTTTGGACCAATGCCATAGATATAAGTAAGACCTATGATACCTCTTTTATTTTTCGGCAAATCTATACCTGCAATTCTCGCCATAATATATTACTATTTGATATTATTCTTTTATTAACCTTGACGTTGCTTGAACTTAGGATTCTTTTTGTTAATAATATACAACTTGCCGTTTCGTTTTACGATTTTGCAATCAGCTGTTCTTACTTTAATTGAAGCACGTACTTTCATTTTCTACGTATTTTAAAAATTTTCTTTATTTATATCTGTAAATTATTCGTCCTCTTGATAAATCATAAGGTGACATTTCGATTGCCACTTTATCGCCAGGTAGAATACGAATATAATTCATTCTCATTTTTCCTGAAATGGTAGCCAAGATCGTGTGGTTATTTTCCAACCTGACCCTGAACATTGCATTAGATAATGCTTCTTCAATGATACCATCTTGTTGAATAAGATCCTTTTTTGCCATTCATGTTAATTTCGAGGTGCAAATATCGGAATTTTAATTGATAATTGCTCAATATTTTTATTCTTTTTTATTTCCTCTTCAATAATTGAATAATCGGACAATATATCAACGCCACCTTTCCTTACGGCAATGGAATGTTCGAAGTGTGCAGATGGTAGTAAATCTTTTGTAATGACCGTCCAACCATCTTCTCCAACCCTAACTTCTTTCTTACCAAGGTTAATCATAGGTTCAATGGCAATCACTAGTCCTTCCTGTAACATGGTTCCTTTACCAGGCCGACCGAAATTAGGTACTTCAGGAGGTTCATGCAAATCTCTTCCAACTCCGTGACCTATCAAATCTCGGACGACAGAATAACCATTATTCTCAACATAGCTTTGGATAGCATAACCAATGTCACCAATTCTATTACCAACTGTAGCTTTTTCGATGCCAAGGTATAAACTCTCCAATGTCACTTCAAGCAATCTTTTATGCTCATGTGATAAGATTCCCAGTCCAAAGCTATACGCGGAATCTCCAAAAAATCCATTCTTTTGAACGCCACAGTCAACAGAAACTATGTCACCTTCCTTAAATGGGATATTTGATGGGATACCATGTACAACCTGATTATTCACCGAAATGCACAAACTTGCAGGAAAACCATTATAACCTTTGAATCCGGGTTCAGCTTTCTGATCCCTAATATATGTTTCAGCTATCTGATCGATTTTAAGACCTGTAATGCCTGGTCGGAGCTCTGCTGCTACTGCTGCAAGTGCACCAGAAACAATCAAATTACTCTGACGAATCAGTTCAATTTCCTCGTCTGTCTTATAAAAGATCATTCAATCAATATTGGTTTTGAACTTAATACCCAGCACCTATATTAATACCAGAGCTGCTTCTACCCTGTATTTTGCCGGACTCGACCAGTCCATCATATTTTCTCATCAAAAGATAACTTTCAATCATTTGAAGTGTATCAAGAGCAACTCCAACTAGAATCAATAGTGATGTTCCACCAAAAAATACTGCAAATGAATGGTTAATACCCAACACTCGTCCAGCTATTGCCGGAAAGATTGCAATAATACCAAGGAATATCGCACCCGGTAATGTAATCCTACTTGTAATACTGTCTATAAATTCGTTGGTGTGCGAACCTGGTTTAATCCCAGGAATAAAAGCATTTTGTCTCTTAAGGTAATCTGTGTATTGCTGTGAATTAACAATAAGCGCAGTATAGATATAAGTAAACAAAACAACCATTACAAAATAGATAATATTATAAGGTATTGACATAAAGTCATTCAAAGCACTAAAAATGCTGCTAGATGCAAGTGCTGACTGATCTTTTGTTGCAAACTGTGCAACAGTAGCAGGTAAGAACATCAAAGCCTGGGCAAAGATGATTGGCATTACGCCCGCTGCATTTAATTTAAGTGGAATATAGTCTCTGGCTCCTTCACCCGGCATATACTTTGAAGTACGGCCTACCATTCTATTGGCAAATGTAACGGGTATCTTTCTAACACCTTGTACTACAAGTATTGTAAGCATTATTACAGCGAACAACAAGGCAAGTTCAAGGATGAAAATTAGAAGATTGTTATTGGAAGCCTGAGAAGAGAATTCGAATGCGAAGGCCTGAGGCAATCTGGCAATGATACCCATTTGAATCAATAGTGATATACCGTTACCTATACCTTTGTCGGTTATTCTTTCTCCGAGCCACATCGAAAATACTGTACCTGTTGATAAGATTATGGAGTTACATAACCAGAAGATTCCGGTAGGTATTTTAGTATCAACTGCTCCAAGGCTATTGACATAAGTAAGATACGCACCACCTTGTACAAGCGTGATGGCTACTGTAAGTAAACGCGTTATCTGATTGAGTTTCTTACGGCCACTTTCACCTTCTTTTGACTGTAAACGTTGGAAATAAGGCACTGCAAATCCCAATAATTGTACAACAATGGAGGCAGTGATATATGGCATGATACCTAATGCAAGAATAGAAGCATTATTGAAGGCTCCGCCTGTAAAAATATTTAACAAACCAAGCAAGTCATTTGCATTTGCATTTGTTGCTGATTTGAGAACATCTGCTCTTACACCAGGAAGAACGATTTCTGTTCCAATACGAAATATCAAGAGTAACAACAAAGTATATAGAATTCTATCTTTGAGTTCTTTGATACTAAAAATGTTTTTGAGAGTCGTGATTAAGCTTTTCATTCTAATAAATTATACTAAGTTAATGCTTCCTCCCAGCTGTTCTATGGTTTGTTTTGCTTTTTCAGATGCAGCATTTGCTACAACACTAATCTTTGATTTCAATGTACCATTAGCCAGGACTTTGACTTTCTCTGAACTTTTGGCTATGCCATGGTTTACAAAAAAGTCGATATCGAAGGATGATACGTTATATTTATCAGAAAGGTTTTGTAAAGTGCTTAAATTCACAACAACATAATCAATGCGGTTGATATTTTTGAAACCTCTTTTAGGAATTCGTCTCTGAAGCGGCATCTGTCCACCCTCAAAACCTCGTTTGATAGAATTACCAGAACGTGATCCTGCCCCTTTGTGCCCTCGGGTAGCAGTGCCTCCATGGCCGGAACCTTGTCCGCGTGCAATTCTCTTTGATTTTTTTACTGCGCCTTTTGCCGGCCTTAATGTATGAAGTTTCATCTTACTTAATTTGAACCAATTCTAAAATTTATACTTTTTCAACTTTCAACAAGTGCTTTACTTTTTCTACCATACCTACATTTGATGGTGTTGCATCAATTTCTACAGAATGGTAAACTTTTTTTAGGCCCAAAGATCTCATTGTAAACTTTTGATCTTTTGGTCTGTCGATCACACTTTTAACCTGAGTTAGCTTTAATTTAGTCATAACGCTATTATTTAAAATGTATCATCCGAAGAGATTAACCTTCGAACACTTTTGTTAGTTTAATTGAACGTTGCATTGAAACATCAATTGGGCTTCTCAACTTTGACAAAGCATCAATAGTAGCCTTTACAACATTATGTGGATTAGAAGATCCGAGAGATTTGGCCAAAACGTCATTGATGCCAGCCATTTCGAGTACAGCACGCATTGCTCCACCAGCAATAACACCAGTACCATGAGCTGAAGGTTTAATCAAAACTCTACCAGCGCCAAACTTACCATTTTGCTCATGCGGAATAGTACCTTTATACACAGGTACTTTTACAAGGTTTTTCTTTGCGTCGTCAATTGCCTTTTGAATTGCATCGGTTACTTCTCTTGCTTTTCCAAGGCCTTGACCCACAATACCATTACCATCACCTACGACAACGATTGCCGCAAAACTAAAAGTACGACCACCTTTAGTTACTTTCGCGACACGGTTGAGAGTAACCATTCTATCCTTTAGTTCTGATTCTGCAGGATTAACGTTTTGAACTACTTTCTTTGCCATTTAATATTTCTCTTTTCTCTTATTAAAATTGTAAACCACCTTCACGTGCACCATCAGCCAAAGCTTTGATGCGACCATGATACAAATAACCACCTCTGTCAAATGCTACACTAAGTATATTCGCAGATTTAGCCTTTTCTGCAATGAGAGCTCCTACTGCTTTTGCCTGCTCACTCTTAGTGCCACTACTAGCATTTGCCTCCTTTGAAGAAGCTGCAGCCAAAGTATGACCATTAACATCATCGATAAGCTGACAATAGATTGCAGTATTACTCTTATAAACAGATAGCCTTGGTGTTTCGGCAGTACCGCTTATTTTTTTTCGAATTCTGTAATGAATTCTTCTTCTTTTTTCTTCTTTAGTTCTTTTCATTGCTTAAGCTATTGAAAATTTATTATTTTTTACCAGAAGTCTTTCCAGCCTTTCGTCTGATGATTTCACCTACAAACTTGATACCTTTACCTTTGTATGGTTCAGGTTTTCTCATGGCTCTGATTTTAGCTGCCACCTGACCGATCAATTGTTTATCGATACTTTTAAGAATAATTTTAGGAGGTGAACCCTTTTCTGTCAAAGTTTCTAGAGCAACTTCAGCCGGGAGCGCAAAATGGATTGGGTGAGAGTATCCCAAAGCTAATTCAAGCATTTGGTTGGTATTAGTTACCCTATAACCTACCCCGTTGAGTTCCATTTGTCTTTCATAACCTTCAGAAACACCAATCACCATATTATTGAGTAGTGCTCTGTAAAGACCGTGAACCGATCTGTGTCTCTTCTGGTCAGTAGGTCTGCTTAATGACAGAACTCCGTCTTCAAGATTAATAGATAGATCAGGGTCAATTTGCTGATTAAGCTGACCTTTTGGGCCTTTAACAGTTACCAGATTACCTTTAGTCCATGAAACCTCAACTTTCTCTGGTAATCTTATTATTGCTTTTCCTATACGAGACATCCTATCTTATTTTTAAAATATTAATATACGTAACAAACTAACTCGCCACCGACATTAAGTTTTCTGGCTTCCTTATCTGTAATAACTCCCTTTGATGTTGAAACTATACACAGACCGAGACCATTGATAATACGCGGTATATCCTTAGAACCGCTAAATTTTCGCAAACCAGGTCGGCTGATTCTCCCTAACTCTCTGATTACCGGCAATTTAGTATCAGGATTATACTTTAGGGCGATCTTTATAATCGGTTGAATAGGATCTGTAGTGTCGAATTTATATTTCTCAATATAACCCTGTTCGTACAAAATCTCAGTAATACTTCTCTTCATACGTGAAGAAGGTATCTCTACGATTTTATGGTTTGCCATCTGAGCGTTTCTGATTCTTGTCAGATAATCTGCTATTGGATCTGTTACTGCCATTTTATATTTCTTTTCAAAGATTCTATTCTAAAAATTTATTACCAAGTACTCTTAGTGATACCAGGAATTTTACCATCGAGTGCCATTTTTCTGAACATATTTCTACAGAGTCCAAAATCACGCATAAATCCCTTTGGTCTTCCGGTCAATCTGCAACGGTTATGCATTCTGATAGGATTAGAATTTCGTGGCAACTTGTCCAATGCATCATAATCATTAGCTTCTTTTAGCTGCTTACGCAATTCAGCATACTTTTCTACGAGCTTCTTTCTTTTAACTTCTCTTGCTATTATTGATTTCTTTGCCATACTTGGATTAGTTCTTTTGATTTTTAAATGGGAAACCAAGTAACTTAAGCAGTGCAAAAGCTTCGGCATCCGTTTTAGCTGTAGTCACGAAGTTGATATCCATACCGGTGATTTTATTCACTTTATCGATGTCGATTTCCGGAAAGATGATTTGCTCAGTGATACCAAGGGAGTAATTTCCGCGACCGTCAAAAGATTTATTGTTAATACCTCTAAAGTCACGAATACGTGGTAGTGCAATGGTCAATAAACGGTCAATAAACTCCCACATACGTTCGTTTCTCAATGTCACCTTTGCACCTATTACCATTCCTTCTCTCAATTTGAAGTTAGAGATTGAATTCTTTGCTTTAGTCGGAACAGGTTTCTGTCCGGTAATCAGAGCAATTTCTTGAAGTGCATTCTCTACCAGTTTCTTGTCAGATGTGGCACCTCCCAATCCTTGATTGATAGTTACCTTCACAAGCTTAGGTACTTGCATGACAGTTTTGTACTGAAACTGTTCCATCAACTGGCTTACAATTTCGTCTCTATATTTCTTTTTATGAAGTGATTCGTAACTCATCGTATTAAATAATTTCGCCTGATTTTTTAGAATATCTAACCATTTTACCATCGACAAGTTTTCTGCCGACACGGGTTGCCTCACCTGATTTTGGATCAATTAGTGACAAATTTGACAAATTTACCGGTGCTTCAATTTCGTTAATACCACCCGGCTTGTTATTACCAGGTTTGGTATGTTTCTTAACAATATTGACACCTTCAACGATTGCGCGGTTTTTAGTAGGATCTACACTCAGAACCTTACCGCGTTTTCCCTTGTCATCACCTGACAAGACAATCACCTTATCGTCTTTTTTAATCTTGAGCTTAGGTGCAAACCTTTTTTGAGTTTGTTTAGTAGCCATGATACTTATTTTCTATAATTATAATACTTCAGGAGCAAGTGAAACAATACGCATGTAGTTTCTGTCACGCAATTCTCTGGCGACAGGGCCAAAGATACGCGAGCCACGTGGTTCATCTGAATTATTCAGCAATACGACAGCATTATCATCAAATCTGATGTAAGAACCATCATCCCGGCGGATTTCCTTTCTGGTGCGGACAATCACAGCTTTGCTTACTGTCCCTTTTTTTACACCACCTGGTACGGCTTCTTTGATAGAGACTACTATTTTGTCTCCGATTGAAGCATACCTTCTTTTCGTGCCGCCAAGAACCCTGATGCAAAGTACTTCCTTTGCACCACTATTATCAGCAACCTTTAATCTGGACTCCTGTTGTATCATCGTTTAAAATATTACTTTTATTATTTAACCTTTTCAATAACTTCTACCAAACGCCATCTCTTATTCTTGCTTAACGGTCTGGTTTCCATAATTCTAACTTTATCACCTATCAAGCACTCGTTGTTTTCATCGTGTGCCATAAACTTGTTAGTTTTCTTAACAAATTTTCCATACTTAGGGTGACGCAATCTTCGGAGTACAAGTACTGTAATGGATTTATCCATTTTATTACTTGAAACCACACCTGTTTTCTGTTTTCTAATCTTTCTTTCAACCATGATGTCTGGTAATTTACTAATTAAGATTTTCTTCTTCTGTTAACAATTTTATTTCTTGATGCCAATGCTGCTTCGCTCATACCACTAAGTTCTCGTCTTCTTATTTCTGTTTTGATGCGAGCAATGTCGCGTCTGACTTCACGAAGTTTAATCGGGCTTTCCAATCCTTTCAAAGCCTGATCAAATTGCATTCTTTTATATTCTCTCTCTGTGACTTGCAGCTCAGTAGCCAAGTCAGCATCTGAAAAGTTTATTAATTCTTGATATTTATTAGTTGCCATGATGTTTGATATTTTAGCCCAAATCAGGTCGGGTAACTGTTTTAGTTAATAAAGGTAATTTTTGTGCAGCCAGTCTCAGAGCCTCAACTGCAACATCAGCCGGTACTCCATCGATCTCAAACATAATTCTTCCGGCCTCAACATTTGCAACATAATGATCCAGTGCTCCTTTTCCCTTACCCATACGCACTTCTGCGGGTTTAGACGTTATTGGTTTATCAGGGAAAATGCGGATCCATACCTGTCCCTCTCTTTTCATATATCTTGTCATCGCAATCCTTGCCGACTCAATTTGTCTGCTGGTAATACGGCCACTCTGAACAGATTTTAAACCAAAAGATCCAAAAGATACGATTGCGCCACGATATGTAATATCCGCAATACGACCTTTTTGCTGCTTTCTGTATTTTGTTCTTTTTGGTTGTAACATCGCTAAATGCTTTTATATCAATGAATTATACGTTTCTAACATTCTTAGTTGAAAAATCCACGCAAAATTACGTCTTTTTTTTCAAATATTCTACTTTCTTTTTGGTGGTCTTTGTTGTCCACCTCTTTCTCTACCTTCACCACCCGGTCTTTTTCTTTGATCCTTGGTATCCTTTTTCTCTTCATAGGTAGTGAACGACAAGTCACGCTTTCCTAAAACTTCGCCCTTGCAGATCCAGGTTTTGATACCAATTTTACCATAAACAGTTAAAGCTTCACTTATAGCATAATCGATGTCAGCTCTGAAAGTATGTAATGGTGTACGTCCTTCTTTATATTCTTCTGACCTTGCCATTTCAGCTCCATTCAACCTTCCGGAAATTCTCACCTTAATACCTTCTGCTCCGGCACGGATAGTTGACTGGATGGCCATCTTAATTGCTCGTCTGTAATTGATACGAGACTCAAGCTGTTTTGCGATGGTATCGCCTACTATTGTTGCGTCAAGTTCAGGTTTTCTGATTTCGACAATATTAATCTGCACATCTTTCTTGGTAAGCTTTTTAAGCTCTTCCTTAATACGATCTACTTCATTGCCACCTTTCCCGATTACGATGCCCGGTCTTGATGTATGAATTGTAACAGTTATTCTTTTAAGAGTACGTTCGATGATAATATGTGCTATTCCGCCTTTTGGAATACGAGCATTGAGGTAAATTCTGATTTTTTCATCTTCCACCACGTTATCAGCGAAATTTCTACCACCGTACCAGTTTGACTCCCATCCTCGGATGATACCTAACCTGTTACCTATTGGATTTGCCTTCTGACCCATGTATTGTTTCTATTTTTAAAGTCAAAAATTATAAATTATTCTGCACTTTCAGCTGCCATCTCACTGTCCATTGGAGTCGGGATTCTATTCTCCACTTCAATGGTTATGTGGTTGGTTCGTTTACGAATTCTGTGAGCGCGTCCTTGAGGTGCAGGCTGAAATCTTTTCAGCATTGTACCTCCGTCAACAAAGGCAGTTTTTACGATTAGAGCGTAGTCATCAGCACTAACGCTTCCGCCGTTTTTTACTTCCCAGTTAGCTACTGCTGACACCAATACTTTGGTTAGCCATGCTGATGCTTCCTTGTTTGTAAATTTTAAGATGTTCAACGCATCTTCTACCTTTTTTCCGCGAATATTGTCAACTACAAGTCGCATTTTTCGTGGCGACATCGGACAATTTTTCAATTTTGCTACTGCTTTCATTATACTTATTATTATAGCAATTAAAGCTTTTATTTTTTCTTACCACCATGGCCTCTGAACAAACGAGTTGGGGAAAATTCGCCAAGCTTGTGTCCAACCATATTTTCTGTAACATAAACCGGTACAAATGTTTTGCCATTGTGTACTGCGATGGTTTCACCAACCATAACCGGTATAATCATAGATGATCTTGACCAGGTTTTGATTACAGCTTTTTTGTTGTTTTCTTTTGCTGCTTTTACTTTATCAAGCAATTTGTGGAAAACGTAAGGGCCTTTTTTCAGTGATCGTGCCATTTAGTTTAATTTTAATTATTTTCTACCTGATGTTTTTCTTCTTGAGATAATAAGCTTGCTCGAAGGCTTCTTCGTATTTCTGGTTTTTTGACCTTTAGCCATAATACCAGTACGTGAACGCGGGTGACCTCCCGAAGCTCTACCTTCACCACCACCCATTGGGTGATCTACAGGGTTCATAGCTACACCTCTCACACGTGGTCGTCTTCCTGCATGTCGGTTTTTACCGGCCTTGCCCATTACCGTCAATGCGTGGTCGCTGTTGGAAGTAGCACCCATAGTGGCCTTACAAGTAAGCAAAATTCTTCTTACCTCACCGGAAGGCATTTTGACTACTGCATATTTACCTTCTCTACCCATCAACTGTCCGTTGGTACCGGCACTTCTTGCTATAGATGCACCTTTGCCAGGCGTCATTTCGATAGCGTAAATAAATGAACCGAGTGGAATTTCAGACAGGTAAAGTGCATTACCAGTATTTGGAGCAACACCTTTTCCTGAGTTAACTACATCACCTACTTTCAAAGTATTAGGTGCTATTATATATCTTTTTTCTCCATCGTTGTACGCTAACAATGCGATAAATGCAGATCTGTTTGGATCGTACTCGATTGACTTAACCCTTGCAGGAATATTTTCCTTATCTCTTTTGAAGTCAATAATACGATAAAGACGTTTATGTCCACCACCACGTTGACGTACTGTCATCGCACCGGCGCTGTTCCTTCCGCCTGATTTGTTAATACCTGTCACAAGGCTCTTTTCAGGAGTATCCGTAGTGACTTCAGCATAAGAATTCCCAATACGGAAGCGTGTTCCGGGAGTTATGGGTTTAAATTTTTTAACTGCCATTTTATCAGTTATTTACAATTTATTAAACTTCACCAAAATAGTCTATCTGTTCGCCATCAGCCAGAGTAATGACAGCCTTCTTAACACCAGAGACGCGACCTTTTATCAATCCGGCTTTAGTGTTTCTTGTTCTGTATTTAGTAGGCATTATTGCAGTATTCACAGATTCGACATTAACACTGTACATTTTCTCGACAGCATTTTTAATTTCGATTTTATTCGATTTCTTATCAACCACAAAAGTGTACTGAGATCTTTTGGTAGTAAGTTGCTCAGTTTTTTCTGTAATAAGGGGTTTTATTAAAATGTTCTTTGACATGATATTTTAACCTTGAAGCGTTTCTTTAATTTTATTTATTGAACTTTCAGATATTATAACAGAAGCAGATTTTACTATCTGGTACGTATTGATATCTTCAGCACGCATTACCATTGTCCTAGGTATGTTTCTTGCAGACAAATAAACATTCTTATCGGCTCCAGGTAGTACAAAAAGAGATCTTTTTCCATTTACCTTTAAGCTATCAATGACATTCAAAAAACCTTTAGTCTTTGGAGCATCAAATGTAAAGTCCTCGACAATCATAATTGAACCTTCGCTAAATTTAGCTGATAATGCAGATTTTCTTGCAAGCGCTTTTACCTTTTTATTAAGTTTGAAGCTATAATCCCGAGGTCTTGGGCCAAAGATAGTTGCGCCACCATGGAACAAAGGATTTTTTATATCACCTTTTCTTGAACCACCGGTACCTTTTTGCTTATGCAACTTACGTGTAGAACCCGAAAGCTCCGAGCGTTCTTTAGCCTTATGCGTACCTTGTCTTTGATTTGCAAGATACTGCTTAACATCAAGGTAAACGCATTGCTGATTAGGAGTTACTCCAAAAATTTCTTCAGGCAACTCGATTGTACGTCCTGTAGAAACCCCATTAATATTAAAGACATCCAACTTCATGTCCGATTATTTTTCAATGATTACAAATGAACCCTTATGACCTGGTATGGCACCTTTGATGACAATCAGGTTCTTTTCAGGGAAAATATTTACAACTTTCAGGTTTTTAATTTTTACTTGATCACCTCCCATACGGCCGGCCATTCTCATACCCTTAAATACTTTAGAAGGATAAGAAGAAGCACCAACTGAACCAGGAGCTCTTAGACGGTTGTGCTGTCCGTGTGTCTGCTGACCAACACCACCGAAATTATGTCTTTTGACAACACCTTGGAAGCCTTTACCTTTAGATGTGCCGACTGCTTTAATTGTATCACCAACCTTGAAGTATTCTTCAATATTAATCTCTTCACCAAGATTCTTTGAAATCTTAGGATCTTTGATTTCTATTAGTTTCTTTTTAGGTGTTGTACCTGCTTTTTCAAAGTGACCAGTTAATGCCTTAGTTGTACGTTTGGCTTTAGCTTCGCCATAAGCAATCTGCAGTGCATTATACCCATCACTATCAGTTGACTTGACCTGAGTAACCACATTGGGGCCCATTTCAATTACTGTACATGCTATATTTTTGCCGGACGCGTCATATATACTCGTCATTCCGACTTTTTTGCCTATCAATCCGTTCACAATTAGATAGTTTTAAAAGTTCAAATGAATCCAGTCCTGAAATACTCAGGCTGGGAAATGTTTTGAATTAAATTACGTTAACTTTAGTTGAATATCCACACCACTTGGAAGCTCTAATTTTGAAAGTGCATCCACTGTTTTCTGCGTCGGTGTGTATATCTCAATGAGTCTTTTGTGTGTCCTTAGCTGGAACTGCTCTCGAGCTTTTTTGTTGACGTGCGGGGAACGCAGAACAGTAAAAAGTTTCTTCTCAGTTGGCAGCGGAATCGGACCAGATACAACAGCACCACTGCTTCTTACAGTTTTAACAATCTTTTCAGTTGACTTGTCCACAAGGTTGTGGTCGTAAGAACGTAGCTTAATTCTGATTTTTTGATTCATAACCTAATCAAATAAAATTTTTCAAAAATATTGGAAAATACTTTATATTTTCCAGTTAATCAATGTTTAATACTATACTTTAACTGCACCTTTAGATTTCTCAATCACTGAATCTGCAATACCTGATGGTGCTGGATTGTAATGTGAGAATTCCATAGTTGATGATGCTCGACCTGAAGTAATGGTTCTGAGCTGAGTAACATAACCGAACATTTCAGAAAGTGGAACTTCGGCTTTGATAATAACAGCAGAGAATTTTGCATCCTGACCTTTGATCAGACCTCTTCGTCTGTTTAGGTCACCGATAACACCACCTGTATATTCATCAGGGCATGTCACTTCAAGTTTCATAATAGGCTCAAGAAGCACTGGGGCAGCAGATGAAGCAGCCGCTCTAAATCCTTCCTTAGCACAAAGTTCAAATGCAATAGGCTTAGAGTCAACTGCGTGCATTGAACCATCATATACTCTAACCTTCATGGCATCTATACCATATCCGGCAAGTACACCGTTGTTCATCATCGCTGTAAAACCATCGTTGATCGGTTTCTGATAATTTCTATCAATGGCACCACCAACTATATCCCAAACAAATTGCAATTTTTTCTTTCCTGACTTGAATTCTTCAGAGTCAAGGAATTCCTGGTCTGCAGGTCCGAGTTCGAATTCCATATCTGCAAAGAGACCGGCACCACCCGATTGCTTTTTAAGTCTTTCGCGGTGTTTAACACTCTTTGTAAGTGCTTCTTTATAATTAACCTGAGGCGCACCCTGGTTACATTCAACTTTAAATTCTCTTCTTAGACGGTCAACGATTACTTCAAGGTGTAGTTCACCCATTCCGCTGATAACAGTCTGGTTAGTATCTTCATTATATTGTACCTTGAAAGTTGGGTCTTCTTCAGCGAGTTTGGCTAGAGACATACCAAGTTTATCAAGATCTTTCTGAGTTTTTGGCTCAATAGCTATACCGATAACCGGTTCAGGGAAAACCATACTTTCCAATACGATAGGAGCTTTCTCGTCACACAAAGTATCTCCTGTTCTGATATCTTTAAAACCAACTGCCGCACAAATATCACCTGCTTCTACCCTGTCAATCGGGTTTTGCTTATTAGCGTGCATTTGATAAAGACGAGAGATACGTTCTTTACTGTCTGTTCTTGTATTCAGTACATAAGATCCTGCATCAAGTGCACCTGAATATGCTCTGATAAAGCAAAGTCTCCCTACAAATGGGTCAGTAGCAATCTTGAATGCAAGTGCGGTGAATGGCTCATTAACACTTGGTTTTCTTGAAGTTGGCTCATCTGTTTTAGGGTTGATACCTTCGATAGCATCCACATCAAGTGGTGACGGAAGATAATAACAAACAGCGTTCAACATAGCCTGTACACCTTTGTTCTTGAATGAAGATCCACACATAACCGGAGTGAACTTCATATCACAAACAGCAGCTCTGATGGCCTTTCTCAACTCTGGAATAGTGATAGAGTTCGGATCTTCAAAGAACTTCTCCATCAATGTATCATCATAAGAAGCAACTTCTTCTATCAGTTGCGCTCTTTTCTCATGTACGATGTCTAATAAATCTTCAGGTATTGTAATAACTTCGTAAGTCATACCATGATCGTGTTCATTCCAAACAATAGCCTGGTTTGAAATCAAATCTACTACACCTTTGAATGAATCTTCTGCACCTATTGGTACTTGTAGTGGAATGGCATTAGCACCGAGTTTTAACTTCATATCTTGAACGACATTGAAGAAATCCGCCCCTGAACGGTCCATTTTGTTTACAAAACCGATACGGGGTACTTTGAAGCTATCTGCAAGTCTCCAGTTGGTTTCAGACTGTGGCTCTACACCATCTACTGCAGAGAACAAAAACACAAGGCCATCAAGGATTCGTAAGGATCTTGAAACTTCAACGGTAAAATCCACGTGACCCGGAGTATCGATAATATTCAGGTCAAACTTTTGGCCTTCGACTTCCCAGTTACATTTAGTAGCAGCAGATGTAATAGTGATACCTCTTTCCTGCTCTTGTTCCATCCAGTCCATTGTTGCTGCGCCATCGTGAACCTCTCCAATGCGGTGAGATACACCGGTATAGAACAAAATTCGTTCGGTGGTAGTGGTTTTGCCCGCATCGATGTGTGCTGCAATTCCGATATTTCTTGTAAAAGTTAAATCTCTAGCCATGACTTATAGTCGGTTTGAAAAAGGATTATAATTAATAATTACATTCTAAAACTTGCGAATGCACGATTGGATTCAGCCATTTTGTGCATTTCTTCTTTTCTCTTAACTGCAGCACCTTCATTTCTACTTGCTGCAAGTATTTCGTTTGCCAACTTTTCTGCAATACCTTTACCACTTCTGGCGCGTGAATATTTGATAAGCCATTTCATGCCCATTGAAACTTTTCTCTTTGCTCTGATCTCTGTTGGAATCTGAAAAGTTGCTCCACCTATTCTTTTACTTCTTACCTCTACTTGTGGCATTACGTTATTCAAAGCCTTTTTCCATACTTCCAGCTCGCTCTCACCTGCCTTTTCTTTTACAACATCCATTGCATCATAAAATACTTTAAAAGCAGTTGATTTCTTACCTTCGTACATCAAGTTATTGACAAACTGAGTTATCATCGGGTCACTGTAACGTGGGTCCGCTGCGATGATTCTAACTTTTGGCTTCCTTTTTCTCATTACTTAAACTCTATTTCTGTTTAATTTATGGTCAATTATTTCTTAGGTCTCTTTGTACCGTATAAAGAACGGCTTTTTTTCCTGTTGTTAACACCTGCTGTATCCAGTGCACCCCTTACGATGGTATATCTTACACCCGGAAGGTCCTTTACCCTGCCACCAGCTATCAAAACGATTGAGTGTTCCTGCAGATTGTGGCCTTCTCCCGGAATATAGGCGATGACCTCAATACTGTTGGTAAGACGTACCTTTGCAACTTTTCGTAGCGCAGAGTTAGGTTTTTTTGGTGTTGTTGTATATACACGTGTACACACGCCACGCTTTTGTGGGCATGAGTTTAATGCACGTGACTTACTTGTCTCTACAATTTCTTCCCTTCCTTTTCTGACTAATTGATTGATAGTAGGCATATAAAAAGATTATGAACGTCTTAAAATCAACTGTTTATGTTATAAATATTTTTAACTAATAACTTTTTTATTCAGATATTTTCATACCTATTTCAAAAGCGATTGCAAAGATATAACTATATTTGTTCAAATCAAACATGTTTTTAAAAAAAATCTGATTTTTTTATAAATATTTTTTCTAAAAAGCAAATTCAATATGGCAGACAAGCAAAAACAATCAAATTTCACTATAGCTAAAGCAACCGAGAAGGATATTCCTGGTATTTTCGACTGTGTAAAAGAGCTGGCTTTGTTTGAAATGGCTCCTGAGGCGGTCATTACCAACCCTGTAGTTTATCTTGAAGACTGGTTAAAAGGCTGGTTTGAAGTTTTAGTAGCAAAATCAGATGACAGAATAGTAGGTATTGCATTATACCATCCTGCTTATTCTTCCTGGAAAGGTCGCATGATGTATCTTGACGACCTGATTGTGACAGAATCGTACCGTGGGCTTGGCATAGGTAAAGCTCTGCTTGATGCATTCATCACTGAGGCTAAGAAATCGAATGCTGTTATATGCAAATGGCAGGTACTTGATTGGAATAAAGAAGCTGTGGTATTCTATGAAAAAATAGGTGCCGAACTTGACAAAGGCTGGTGGAATGTAAAGCTGATGACATTATCTTATAGTTTATGGCAATCAGACATTGCGGTCTAATAATAATTCTATCAAGTCGTGCAAGTGCTTTTTATTTTCATCAGGTGCTGATATGTGCTCGAGTAGTTGCACTGTTTTACTATGGTAAACATTTTTCAAATCTCTTATAGCTTGTTGGGCGCCGGCTTGTTCAAAAAGACCCAGCACGATTTTGATTTTTTCTTCTTGCTGAGGTTTGTCTGTGTTATATATATTAATGAGTGTCTGTTTTTCATATTCCGGCAAGACTTGTAGTGCCAATATATAGGGTGCTGATTTTTTACCATTGATTATATCACCTGCCTTTTGTTTGCCGGTTTGGTTCTGATCGCCCCATACGTCGAGATAATCGTCCTGCATTTGGAATGCCATCCCAAGATTGGTACCGAGTTCGTAACAAAATTCGGTATCCGCATCAGATGCGTCTGCCAGGATGGCCCCGGTGGAAAGCGAAGCTCCGAGTAGTACTGCGGTTTTGAATTGAATCATTTCAAGATAATCAGTTAGAGAGACAACTTGTGCTTTTTCAAATTCCATATCCATTTGCTGTCCCTCACAAACTTCTATTGCCATTTTATTAAAGCATTCGAGTACTTTGTCAAGTTTTTCGGATGGTGTATGTTTCCTGATGTATTCATACACATTGATTAAAAGTGCGTCTCCACTAAGAATGCCGGCATTGGTATTATATTTAATATGTATGGTAGGAAAGCCCCTTCGTAAAGGTGCCTGATCCATTATATCATCATGGATGAGTGTGAAATTATGAAATGCCTCATAAGCGAATGCGATTGGCAGTGCTTTTTGGTAGTCTTTGCTGAAAAGTTGATACCCTAGCAGCATAAGAGCAGGGCGTACTCTTTTGGCCGGTAGGCTGAACATATATTCAATTGGTTCGTATAAAGATGTATTCTTTCCCCAAAATCTCTGTTCAGAGACAAAATTTTCAATGATTTTTAAAAATTGGCTAAATGTTTGCATAGTAATATTTAGGCGCCAAAGCTAAGCAGAATTTCTGCCTTGTCGTTCATTTAGGTAAACATACACAAAAAAACAAAGGTGATCAACAAATACAAGCCAAATCTTCGTAAAGAAGACAAGATGCCCGGCAACAGTCCATTACCTGTAGGCACGGCCAAAAGCCTGACTATTGGTTGGTCTCCTCATTCCGCATTTGCCAAAGGTCAAAAAAACATTTCTTTCACCCAGACTTTTTCAAGGAAAAATTATTCGAGACACTCAATTGCCCGACTGCTTTGGGTCTGTGTTTTGAAGAAATATTCGTACACGAAAAGTAGGGCTTCTGAGCTTTCCAAAATTATCAATGCGACCACACATATATTATATATGTATGAAATGGCAACAATCGGTATGAACGCACACTTTGTAATCCGATACAATGAATCAGGATTTGTTAGAGTGAATAATAAGGTGTACTGGGTTACCATAAAAATTTGACAAATCATGAATAACTAGGAAATAACCATGCAACACAAAATAAACATACTGCTAATAGAAGACAACAAAACGGACCAGTGGACGATATCAAAATTACTTGAAGGAACTAAGCTCAGATACAATCTACTTAAGGCAGACACTTTACTCGATGGACTTGAATTTCTCATCAACTCATCAGTGGATGTTATTCTTCTTGATCTCGGACTACCCGACAGCAATGGCTATAAAACTTTGCAGCGAATTATCGAAAAAAATTATTTAATTCCAATCATTGTGCTGACGGTGACACAGAATTCTATAATTGAATCACTCGCCATAAAAGCAGGTGCCCAAGAATATCTGACAAAAGACAAGCTCAACCAGTCAATTCTACTAAAAGCAATCCAGAATTCGTATTTGCGCAATTCGATCGTAAAAAAGCTTATTTCTCAGAATGATGAATTGAACTCCAAGTTAAAAAACCAGACAGAAGCATGGGCATTAACAGGTAGTGCCTTTTGGTCGATGGACCTTGTGACCAATGAGATGCAGTGGTCAAAGGAGTTGTTTGAAATGTTCAACTTCAAGGTCGATAGTGTGAACCCTAGTCTTTCCTTGTACTTAAAGTATGTGCATCCTGAAGAGAAGGAACAAGTGAACAAGTGGTTTGGCAATGTTCCTGCATCCTATTCTTCACAAGAATTAATACACAGAGTAATCATCGGAAAATCGATTATTAAAATTAGGCTAATCGCCAGGTTTTGTATTGACCGAAAAGCACATCCATTGCGTATCATAGGTACTATTCAGCAAATTAAAACCGATGCAGCCAGTGAAGCAAAGCCAATTGATGAAGGCCTTACAGAGAGCAATATTAGTCAATTTATTGAGTCTTTGATTCAAAATATTGAATTTTCTATGAAGCAGGTACAGCTCATTCATTTAGACGCAGAAAACACCTTAATACCAGATACACCACCTGGGATAATAGAGAAATTTCATGTATCAATGAAAGTACTGAACGATACAATGAACTGGCTGAAAGGGATAATGCTGCTGTCGGGGTTCAGAGAATCTAATTCGGGTACACTTATTTCAATAAAATCATTAATCAGAAAAACAGAAAAACATTTAGGCTACAAAATGCTTGAACATTCATCACTCGATGAACATTTAACCAACTTGCAAGTGGAATATTCACCTCCAATATGGGAAGTTTTGTTAAAGGCATTGAACAACTGGCTTACACAAATAGAAAGTCACAACCAAAAAATATTGGAAATGACAGTATTTCAAAAAAATAATGAAGCCAAGCTAAGCTTTACAGCGAATTTGACCAATGTCCGTGCCGATTTTATTAAGAAAACTGCCTCCGGAATAGAAAATCAACGTGATTTAAAACTCACATCGATGTTTAATGAAGCAAGCATGACGGTAAATGAGTACGCCGTATTGATATATAATATTACAAAATGGATGGGTGGAACAATGAATCTTATTCGGAATGAGGCTGAGCGGATTGTTGAAATAAATATTCCATTGAGAATCAATATTCTCCAGAGTAATAAAACCACTAATCATCGGAATATATCTGATAATTATAAAATTCTCATTGCAGACGATCATTTCCTGACAAGGCTTTCGACGAAAAAAAATATAAAAAGTATATTGGGAGACATAATGATAGATGAAGCAGAAAACGGTGAACAGGCAATCATGAAAGCAGAGAAAGAAAAGTACGATCTGATACTGATGGATATTGAAATGCCCGGTATGGATGGAAAAGAATCAATGCTGGAGATCAAAAAAATTTACAACCCAACCATAATAGCTCTTGTACATGAAGATGCTGAAGCCAAGCAAGAATTAATCTTTGAAGGCTTTGCAGGAGTATTAAAAAAACCAATCAGAACAGAAGAACTTACGGAAGTGATAAATCGGCAATCACAAAACTTATTGAGTTATTACGAATAAATAAAATAGCAATGGATATTATCTTTGAGAAAACTTTAAGGTAATGACCAGGATTTATTGCTTGATTTTATTGTTAATTCCGTTTGTTGTCGGTTCACAAAATATTGACCTTATTCTGCACAACGGGAAGATTTTTACTGCAGAACCAGATAAAACAAGTGCAACGGCTATCGCTGTAAAAGGCAAAAGGATTTACCGTATTGGCGATGAAAGCATACTTGACCTAAGAGGTCCTAACACGATTGTCATAGACCTGAAAGGGAAATTTTGTATGCCCGGATTGATTGAAGGGCACGGCCACATGAACGGTTTGGGAGCTAGTCTCAACAGCATTGACCTACTTGATGCTCAGTCATGGGACGAGGCCATTCATGCTGTTAAGCTCAAAGTAGCTGAATCAAACAAAGGCAGATGGATCGAAGGCAGAGGTTGGCATCAGGAAAAATTTAAAAAATTGCCCCTTGACGCAGTAGGAGGATATCCGTCACAAGCTTCAATAAGTGCCGTATCGCCAGATAATCCTGTAATACTAGTACATGCCAGCGGGCATGCATTGTTTGCGAATGCAAAAGCAATGAGCCTTGCCGGAATAGACAGAAACACCCCAGATCCTGCAGGTGGGAAAATAATACGAGATAAAAATGGTAATCCGACCGGGATATTTGAAGAAAATGCCATGGAATTATTCGCTGCACTTCGTTCATCAATAGAACAAAACCTTAACCCCGATGAACAATACCAAAGCTGGGAACGCAACATGCAAGCAGCTCAGGAACTATGTCTTAAAAACGGAATAACAAGTTTTCATGATGCCGGAGTGTCAGTAAAAGATTTTGCCAATTATGTAAGGTATGCAGAACAAGGACAGATGACAGTACGGATGTATCTGATGTTACTTGATTCAATCAAAAACATAGAAAGCATCGAAGACAGACTACCGATGAAAGGGCATTACAACGGATTTCTGACAGTACGTGCTATCAAGCAATTCATAGACGGAGCACTCGGCTCACACGGTGCATGGCTACTCAAACCATATACCGACAAACCGGCTCTTACAGGGCAGAATGTTCTTGACTTGCAGTCTTTATCTGATTTTGCCGAATATGCGCTTAACCATCATTTACAATTATGTGTACACGCCATTGGCGACCGAGGTAACAGAGAAGTGTTGAATATATACGAGTCGGCCATTATGAGTCAGCGAGACCATGACAATCTACGGTGGCGTATAGAACACGCTCAGCATGTCAGCCCCGAGGATTTAGGGCGTTTCGGTAAGCTTGGGATTATTGCGTCAATGCAAGCTGTCCACTGTACATCAGATGCACCTTATGTTACCAAAAGGCTTGGTGAAGAACGTGCGCGGACAGAGTCATACATGTGGCGTTCGCTCATAGACAGTGGCGCTCATTTGGCAAACGGTACCGATACACCCGTAGAAAAGGAGAATCCATTTGATTGTATATATTCGGCAGTTACCCGAAAAAGAAAGGATACAGGGCTCGAATTCTACCCAGAACAAAAAATGACCCGTGAGGAGGCCCTGCTGAGCTACACTTTGTGGAATGCCTATGCCGCATTTGAAGAAGATCTGAAGGGTTCCATCAAAGTAGGAAAACTGGCAGACCTGATAGTTACTGACAGAGATTTGCTCAAATGCCCGGAATCCAAGATTCCTGATACAAAAGTAGTGATGACCATTCTCAATGGAAAGATTGTTTACCAGCAATAATAATCAAATGTTAATGTTTTTAAAAAGTGAACTTTTCAGCTTAGTATTGCGTCAGAATATATAAAGTTATTTACCACAATGATGAGTAGGTTTTTATTCATGATTCTTATGCTTTGTACTATCACCTCGAAAGCTGAAGTAGCCGATCCTATTTGGGATGCAGTGTCAGATGCCTTTCGCAATGGGAACATTCGAAGCGTATCCGGTTATTTCGGTAAAATGGTGGATCTGACCATTGTTAATACTGAAAATACAGAAACGAAAGATCAGGCTATTTCTTCATTAGAGACATTTCTCAGTAAAAACAAACCTACAGGATTTACTCAAGTACATCAGGGTACATCAAGAGGTAAGGAATCTTATTATTGTATAGGAGAACTTAACACTCAAAACGGGAAATTCAGGGTTTATGTGTATTTTAAGACCGTTTCAACATTGACCCAGATACAAGAAGTGAGAATAGACAAGGGCTAGGCATGTTTTGTGTCTGAGAGGTGCCGGTTCACACACAAATTGGTTGCCGATTATTATCCGCCTTCAAGTAGTTTTTTTTAATTAGGTTCAATCCTTGGATAGTACGTGATTTGTGAGTAACTTTATACGTTACAAAATATAAGGTTTGATACAGTTACCAAACAGATGGGGAGAGATCGTTGAAGAAACTGGCAAGCTCAGCCAATTTGCAGGCAATTTTTTTGTACAGTTGTTCAGACCGCGATTTGAAGGCAAAGAATTTCTGCGTCAATGTTATACTATCGGATATTTATCGTTGGGTTTGGTAGGACTAACCGGGTTTATCATGGGTTTGGTACTAACCCTGCAAGTACGACCGATAATGCTTCAATACGGTGTCGAAGCAAAGATTCCGGCTATGGTTTCCTTATCCATTTTCCGCGAGATTGGTCCTGTAATAACCGCCTTGATTTTTTCAGGCAAAATTGGTTCGAGTATTGGAGCCGAACTGGGTAGCATGAAAGTGACTGAACAGATTGATGCAATGGAAGTTTCGGGTACTAATCCTTACAAATTTCTGGTAGTGACCAGAGTATTGGCATGTACCTTAATGTTACCTGTGCTGGTATTATTAGCCGATCTTATCGGTTTATATGGTTCCTTTATTGGTATAAATATACATGGAAGTACAAGTTTTGCCCTATTCTTCAAACAGGTATTTGAGGCAATGTCATTCGGTGATGTTTTACCCGCATTCTTCAAAACATTTGTATTTGGATACGCAGTAGGTATTATTGGTTGTTTTAAAGGGTTCAATTCGACCAAAGGTACCGAAGGTGTAGGCAAATCAGCCAATTCGGCAGTGGTTTTGAGTGCGCTTGCTGTATTTATCATTGACCTAATTGCAGTACAAGTTACTGACTTATTCAATTTTACATAAATTCAGTTGAAATTGGAAACAGGCATTACCAAGTCGAAAGTAATACTAGAAATCAAAAATCTGAATAAGAGTTTTGGCTCAAATACTGTTTTGAAAAATTTCAATCTTACACTCCATGAAGGTGAAAACATAGCTGTTTTGGGCAAATCGGGTTCAGGGAAATCCGTTCTTATAAAATGTATTATAGGTTTACTAATGCCCGAAAAAGGTGAAATATGGGCATTTGGTGACAAGAATATCCCATCCCTTGGCCTGGAAGAACTCGATATTATCAGATCAAAGATCGGTTTCCTTTTCCAAAGCAATGCGTTGTACGATTCTATGACAGTCAGACAAAATATACTCTTTCCACTCAGGAGGCATTGGATTGAAATGGATAAAGATCATGAAGATTTACTTGTACATGAGACACTTCAGAATGTAGGGCTGGCTCATACAGCAGAGATGATGCCATCGGAACTGTCAGGTGGGATGCGCAAGCGAATTGCATTAGCCCGCACACTCGTACTGAAGCCAAAAATCATGCTCTATGATGAACCTACAACCGGGCTCGACCCCATTACTTCACGTGAAATAAGTAGACTAATTGTAGAATTGCAGGAAAAATACAAAACATCATCTATCATCATCAGTCATGATCTTAACTGCGTTCGAATAACATCCGATAAAGTGGTAATGTTGATAGACGGCACTTGCTATGCATTGGATACATTTGACCAACTAAAACAAACGAAAGATCCAAGAATCAGGGAATTTTTTGAAGAATAAAACAATTTGCTTTATATTGCTTTATTAATTAAATGCGTGTATTAAAAAAAATAAAGGGAAACAATTAATATGTCCAGATCAGCTATTAATAATACTAAGTTGGGAATTTTTGTACTGGCAGGGTTGCTGTTCCTTGTGATGACACTGTTCATAATAGGGAAAAACAGAAGTTTTTTTGGTTCATATTATTCGCTGAGAGCAAATTTTAAAAACATTTACGGACTTACAAGGGGGAATAATGTCCGTTATTCGGGGATACAGATTGGTACTGTTAATGATATCAAGCTATTGAGTGATACAGTTATCGAAATCTCGTTCACCGTAAAGAAGGATATGGCAAAATTTATCCGTATAGATGATATGGTTACTATCGGAGGT